>WNGK01001588.1_pt1 | contig 67490 bp, 59 predicted proteins | sample 5400601 | NCBI WGS metagenome assembly WNGK01 (sample SAMN13153376, study PRJNA577476) | soil metagenome | isolation source: 60 cm soil or saprolite under Garry oak tree replicate 1 | place: USA:California | collected 2016-06-15
CTGTTGCCCTTGATGAGATCGATTCATAACACTTCCTCCTCAAGAGATGATGGGTCGCATCTCTCTTCCTTGGACACAGACTGCTACTGGACGACGATGGTGAGACTCATGCCCTGGTGGATCGTGCAGTAAAGGTGAAACACCCCGGCGGTGGTAAATGGCCCGATCTCTGCTGATCCCCCTTTAAGATCCAGGGCCTGCGATGCGTTTCTGGATTCATCATTCACTCCTTTTCTTGCTCCAAAGATGCTTTCCCTCGTGAACAGCAGCTCGAGAGGCAAGAGCAGCACACCAGATGTTTCTTCAGCATACTTCTTCAGCCTGTTCCTCTTCCATCCGCGAACGTGGGAGCGGCGTCACCGTCTTCGGGACAAAGCGGGAGATGGACAGCATGATGAACGGGATCCCAATCACGGTGGGAAGCACCCAGAACGTGATCTGTGGCAGTTGGTTCAACAGTGGGATCAGATGCGCATTATCCACGTAAAAGCCCGTCAGCAGGACGATATACGACCCAATCGTCCCGACAATATGGGCAATCACCCACCGCTTCCCGAGCAAGCGCACGAGGAAGCGTTCGCGACGAAATCGTCGTGCCGCGTAGCCACCGAGAGCGAATCCATAGCCCACCAGCGCAATGAAGAAGAGGTAGGCATCTGTCAACCAACGCTCTCCAGACAAGATGGTGGCCGTCAGGAACACCAGGGTGTAGGCCCACAGATAGCGTGCTCCGAAACTCGGATGACGCCCCCGGCGTTTCGGCACGCTGAACGCCACAATGCCGGTGATCACCGTCGTCAGTCCTGCCCAAGCATGCACGACGAGCGGGAGAAAAAAGGAGAGCGGGATGCCAAAGACGAACATAGCTTTTACCCTCCAGACAGGCTCGCTCCGACGTTACACGGGTGCAGGGAGACGAGTCAACCCTCAGCTTCTGTGAAGCTTCTTCACGACAGATCGAGGAAAGGCGTTTGTCCTTCCGACGGTCTGCTTTCACTGGAAAGTATAGCCGTGGAGCAGACCTGGGGGAAGTGAAGTTTATCGTGATTCGGGTGTGACAAATGTCATGGGTGCATACTGCCTCCTGATACGGAATGTTCGGAGGCGGATTGAGTTCACGAGCTACTGGCAGTATGATACAGGAAGCAAACGAAGAAACGCTCATCATAGTAAGAGAGGTATCAAGGCGCATCATGGCTGCTTTCTTGGCACTCAATGCCACGATCCTGACCTCATTTCTGCCCATTCTGAATAAGCATCTCCTGCGTGATGCTCGTCCAGCTCTCGTGGCCTGGATCACCAACGCTGCCTCTCTGCCCATCCTGGCGGCGGGGACGTTCCTGCTCACCCAGTGCTCGCTCACCTCGCTGCATGGAAGTATTCCCTTGTCCTGCACTGCCCAGATTCCACACATCGATGTCATCTTTGTGGCTGCGCTGCTTGCCTCTGCTCTGCTCAACTGAGCTGCAACCCTGCTTTCGACCCTTGCACTAGTGTTGTGTTCGTTAAGTGGTGATAGAAAAAAACAACGTGAAATTGGCCCAAGCAGGCACTACAGGTTGTTCCTTTTTGTTACTACATTTAACGAACGCAGCACTAGAGAGCTTTGAGAAGATAGCCTGCACCTCGCAGTGAATAGACGGTGAGACCAAAAGATCGCAGCCCAGCCATAAAGCTGCCTATGGCTCTACTCACGGGTCGGATGGCCGTCTCCCCCGCTTCTCGCAACTGCCTGCGGCACAGCTCGAGAGAGAAACGAGCATGGAGGCCTCTCTTGTGGTAGCGCTTAGTGCTGCATCCCTTAATGATATCGCCATTGAGGAATGCAGCACCAGGGCCTTATGCCGCGATTCGGTAAACTCACTACGTGCATGGCACAATGCACGGAGCGAGTACGGGAGGAAGCGGGCGAAGAAACATCCATTGAGATCGTGCCTATACGCGGTGAAATCAAGCTTTCCTGTGGAAGTACTTCTCATACAAGCTTTCAAAGACGTTTGCGTCCCCAGGCACTATGAATGGGCCAGAGGCCGCAAAAATCATCTGATAAAATTTCTATCGACACCTGCTGGTAGAGCGCTTCAAACGCTTCTTCTGTGATCGTATTCATCGAGAGGTAAAAGGGCTTCAGCAATTGTGCACCCACCAGTCCGTTCTCGCAAAAGGCGAAATGTAGTCGCGTCACAGCCGAGAATTCAAGCGTATGAGGCTTCTGTTCAATGCGTTCGTATCCTGCATCCCGCAAGAACTTTCCAAGCAGAGGGGTTATGCCGATGCTACATCCGTCCGGTGAGAAACTGCGTCCCGCTTGAAAGAGTGCCTGGGCTAGGAGGGCGCTCATCTGCTCCCCGGCAGGAGCGTTACAGATCGGTTTTTCCATTTCCGTCAGACGAAGGATGCCCCCTGGTCGCAAGATGCGCAGGCACTCGGCGACGAGCGGCGTCCAGGCGTTTTTGTGGAGCACACCAAAGAGAAAGCGTGCGTTGACCAGGTCAACGGAGTGATCGGGAAAGGCCAGCGGTCTGGTGATGTCCATGTCCTGAAAGGTGGCATTCTCTAGCCCTTGTGCCCACGCGTGGGCGCGAGCGTACTGTAGGAGAGATGTATCGATGTCAATTCCAACGACCTCGGCGGTGGGATAGGCATAGGCCGCATCAAGCACCCATCCACCCGGACCACAGGCCAGATCGAGTATCGAGTGCATGTTCGCAAGTTCGTCGGCGAGTTCGGGGAACACCCCGCCCATACTCCGGGTGAGCAACTGCGACTGGTTCATCAGTCGGGCGATCTCGGTTCCTCCGGAGGTATCAATGATATAGGTGTTTGTGCGTGGGGTATTGATGACCGGCAGCAATCAAGCCTCCTTTCGAGACTCCTGGTAGACGATATGTCTCTTCCTGGCTTGCGGCAGGCAAACCAATTGATGATTGGACAACGGCAAGCAGATCTTGTGTTTTGAGGGGCTTGGTCAGATAGTCCTTTGCCCCAGCCAGTCGCGCCTTGAGGCGATCAAGCACCCCCTCGCGCTGCGAAATCATGACAAACACGGTGTGCGCAAAGGCCGGTTTAGTTTTGAGTCGTCGGATGATGTCATAGCCATCGATGACCGGAAGACACAGGTCAACGATGACGAGCGAGGGGATACGCGCCTCAGGCGTCGCGAGCCAACGGAACACCTCTACGCTTCCCGGAAAGCTCTTGACCTCGTATCCTGCTCGGCTGAGACATATTTCAAGGATTTTGCGCACGACCAGCGAATCATCTATGACCAGCACCAGGGTGCTCATGCTTTTTGCCTTCTTCCTGCTGTATTTCTCGCAATGGAAGTGCCGCTTTCCCTGTGAGTGTAGCAGGCGGGTCGGTAGAGAGCACGCATAAACATGCGAGTTTATGCTATACTGTATGCGACCCTGGATAGTCTCTGCTGGGGAGACGAAGACATACTTCTTCTCTCCGCCCATTCATCCGATCGAAGAGGTTGGTGGTATGCGACAGTCGAAGACACATTTCGCTCCACTGGGGAGTCACATGGCGGTTCACTTCGGGGCCTTGCTGAAGACGCTGCGCCACCGGCATGGCATCAAGCAGTTGCAGGTGCTGGCCCATCTACCCGGCTGGACCCAGACGACGTATTCCCGCCTGGAAACGGCGGAGATGGCTCCCGCCTTCGACCAGTTAGCTCCGATCTACGCTGCCTTGCGCCTGGCCGGTGTGGAGTTGACCCCGATGGATCGTCAACAGTACCTCACGCTGGCCCGAACGCGCATCGAGGCGAAGAAAACCTACCAGGAGCACAAAACGGATCAGGAGTGGGACGCACTGCGTTTGAAACTGAGCCGGGTAGAGCAGGACCCGCACCGACACGAGAACCCTACTCCGCACATGGGGCGTGGCCAATCCAGGCCGAAGCTCCTTGAGACCCGGCATCTGGTTGGGCGCGAGGACTGGTTGACCTCGGTCGTCGCCTCTCTGCAGGAGAACCTGCCCAAGAAACTCGTCGTGTTGCAGGGACCGGTGGGAATCGGGAAGTCGTCCGAACTGCATCGCATCGCACTGCATTTTCTGTACGAAGAGACGCCCCGTTACCAGGTGCTGTTGTGCGAACTTCCCGCTGTGGAGCGGGATACGGGACCAGAGAGTGCGCTTGAGCTCTTCATTGGCACACTGCTCGCTGAAGTGGGACCTCCCGATGCCTCTCTGCGAATGACCTCGCTCAATACACGGATCACCTTTGCCCTCGAATGCCTGGAGAAAGGGTCGCGATCGTTGCTGCTGCTACTGGACAATGCCGAGCACCTGCTGGACGAGCAGGGGCAACTCGCCTCGTGCTGGGAGCAGTTCCTGGGGGAGTATCTGCGCCGCCAGCATCACGCTTCCATCGTGCTAGCCACCAGAGAGTGGCCGGGCTGGTTTGAAGGAGAGCGTGTCTTTGTCGCCGAACGCATGATCCCTCCCCTCTCGGTGGATGCGGGAGCGTTGGTGCTCCAGCACCTGGGTCTGGCCTCCATTCCCGTAGAGCATCTGCGAGAGGTGAGTGAGGCGGTCGGCGGAATACCGCTCTGCCTCGAATGGGTCGCCACGCTGGTGCAAGAGCCGATGTGGCAGGATGCGTGGGAAGACAGCGAGGACCTCGACGAGCAAGAAGAGGAAAGTGCTGCGGATGAAGTGATGACGCGAAGGCTGTTGCGCCACCTGGATGATCCCTCGCTCTTTGGGGGACCCATCGCAACCAAGCTCAGCCCTCTCCTGGAACGCATTATCGAGAAGCGTCTCTCGGCAGAGGCACGCCAGGTCCTGGACACCCTGGCACTTGCTACTATTCCCCTGGGTAAACACGCTTTGCACATGGTCTGTCCCCGTCCGCGTCTCCTCAAAGAATTACGTGCGGCCTCCTTGCTCGTGGCTTATCCGCAGCACGCGCAGGTGCTCCCAATGGTCGCATCGGTGGTGCGTTCCCAACTATCGGCTGAGCAAAAACACCTGCTCGAAGAGCGACTCATCGAGGCCCTCAGCCACTGGCTCAACGCAGGAAAAGCGAGTGATCGTGAAATGGGGGCGATCATCACCGAGCTGGCCGTGCTCTACCTGCAACATCATCGCTTACTCGAAGCCGCTGAATTGCTTATCTACTACGGGTGGATGAGTTACAATCGAGGATACGGCCCTCGTCTGGCTCGCCTCTCTCAGAAGGTCATGAAACAATTCGACTGGCGATTATCCGCTGATGGAGAGTGTGGAGGACTGCTGTTGTACTCCCTCCTCACCCCTTTTCTCGGGAAAACCGTCGATGCTGAGAAGCAGGCAGCGGATTTTCAACGTATTCTTGCGCTGGCCGCTGAGGGTAGTGTTGCGCTGCAACCGGCAACAGAGATGCACCCGATACACCTGCTCATGGTCTACCACATGAATCACCGGCACTTTGAAGAGGCGCAGGCTGTTCTGGCGGCGGATACTGCGCGATTGAAGCCATACCGGCAAACGCAGGTGGATGTGCACGCTTCCCTGTATGCACACCGCGCGATGCTCCTTGCCAAGTGGAGCAACGACCTTGAGGAACAAGGAGCTACAGAACGGGTACCATCCATGCGCGAGGAAGTCATTGCCTTGTACCGGCAGTGCTGCACGCTCCTTTCGACCAGCTGCGAAGCATCGCCTCTGAAAAGCCGCCTCCTGAAAAAACGCTTATCGGCCTATTTGAACTCTCTCGGCTATCATCTCACCAGGAACGGACGGGCGGCGGAAGCACTCGCATTCTTAGAGCAAAGCATTGAGCTAGGGGAGCAGGGATATTGCAATTTCGGGGCACTGGCCGCTGCCTACGGTGATACATCGCTGGCACTGATGGAGCTTGGCCGTCCTGAGGAAGCACTGCTCTTTGATGAGAAAGCCTTGATCGAGGCACAGCACTGCGCCGAGAGCGGGGATGCTCTTTCCCAGGATGAAGTATGGATTTACCGTGTGAATCGCGGACGCTTGTACCTGCGCCTGGGCCGGCTTGATGAAGCTGAACAGTTGTTGCGGGAAGCTGAGCCCCGCATTCATCCCAGACGGAGCGTCTATCGTCTGTTTGCCAAAGAGGCTCTGGCAGAAATCAAGCAGCGGCGCAGCCAGTCATCGCTTCGGCAGGAACCCGACCGGTAATCCATATCGTTGATCGAGCGAAAACTGAGGGGAACGGATACAAACGAAGGAAATGCATCAAGGCAAGCATCAAAATGCACAGAACCAATGAAGGTATGGTATAGTTTTCTCGTACGGATTGCGGTTCAAATCCATAGCAGAGAAAGAGAATCACGTGCGTGTGAACAGGGAAGCGCAGCAGGCGATGGGGCAATGGCTCAGCCAGGCCACACCGCCTGAGCAGCAATTAGATCGACGCTGGATCGGTCGCTACCGGGAACTGACGTCACAAGATAGCTACTGGTGGCTCAGCTGGGCCGGTCCCTTTACCGAGGAGCAGCAGCAGTGGGATCGCCTGTTTACGCCTCCCGTAGGCGAAGCGACGAAAGAGCTGGTAGCACCATTGCTCAAACAATCGCGCGAGCGCGAACTCGAGGCGGCGCTTGCAGGACAGCGCGAACCTCGCCTATGGTATCCCGCTATCGAGATCAACGAGGTACGCCGCCGCATCACTGCCCTTGTGGGATTGGCCGCCGAGATTGAGCGTGAGGAGCCGAACGAGATTGTGCGCCTGCTCTATCATGGGGCTATAGAAAACGATGTGGACTATCTCCGCATGATTGAGGCTACCCATGAGGGCGACACGGAACGCTACTGGGCACTCAATCTACGCATCTTTCATGAACCGACCCCAGACGAAATGACACACGCGTTCACCTGGCTCAGGCGGATGATCCAGCAGGGCATCGAGCAACCAGAAACGGCGGAGATAAGCCAGCGACTCATCCGCTTCCTGCATGAACAGCTGCGTCTCTCGCTTGATCTGTCCGCGGGCAAAGACGATCCGCCGCTGGTGCGTGCGCGAAATCCTGCTGAAACCCCGCGGACTATTTCAGCCGATGCGGCCAGGAATTTCTACGAAACGATTTTGCGGGAAAGTGGTTACGAGGGATGGCAGGTGACCATCGATTACGCCGGCGGTGGAACGCGGGTCGAATCGAGCTTGCGCCATCTCTTCCTCTCGCAAGAGCAGTTTACGCTTGAGCGGGTCAGGATTCTGCTGGCGCACGAACTCGCAGGGCATGTGGCGCGTTCCTTCGCGGGGGAACACTCTCCCATTGGCCTATTAGGTATCGGCACGCGGGACTACTATCCGACGGAAGAAGGACTGGCACTCTACCATGAACGGCGGGTAGACGAATTGCATGGGCAAATGCTTGATGATTCGGGGTTGATGTCTGGAATGCTGGCAACAGGCCTGGCGAGCGGTGTGGTCACACCGCCACAGACCTTTTCATCGCTGTACACATTCTTCGAAATGCTCCTCCTCCTTTACCGGCTTCTACGGAGGCCCTGGGAAGATGTGCAAACCGCCCAGAAGCGCGTACACAGGCTCGTACTCACGCGCTGCCTGCGCACGTATCGAGGCGTGCCCGACCTTGGGCGGGCAGGCGTCTGCCATCTCCAGGATGTTGCGTACCTGCGCGGTTTGTTGCTCATTGACCGTATAGCCGCCGAAGATGAAACGGTGCTGGATCGCCTGGCGGTCGGCAAGATTGCCTGCGGACAGCTGCCGGTACTGCACCCATTGAGGATGATCCCTCCACCACAGCCACTGCGACAACTGGCGTATGATCCCGAACTGGATTCCTACATCCTCTCCTTCGAATCGTCCGAGAAAGACGCTGAAAAGCTTGCATAAATATGCATAGAGTAACGGGCAGCGTATGGTATAGTTCGAGTAGATAGGTTTGTTGCGTTGGTTCCGGGACAAAGAGAGGAGAACGCTCGTGGTAGACCAGGTATATCTTCTACTTCTACACTTTGAAGCTGAGGACGATTGCCCTGATCCTGATGACGGTCGCGGTGAAGGTGATGAAAAGTGAGGGAGGCCGAACGTGGAGTGAACCCATTTTACCGGTTCTGGCTCACTTTCGATGATGATGGAGAACGCGCAGGCGCAGTAAGTCAAAGTTGGCTCGCTCGTGGACGTATGTCAATGGACGACGTTGTTTGAGGCTCTGAGTCGGCTTGAGACCGGCCTCTCCAGCAAAGAGAGACTTCAACTAACTATACGATGTATGGTCGCGCAGGGTTTGCACTCCTACGCCTGCGCGTGCCGCATTCCGCCTGAAGTTGCTGTTGACTTGCCCTCTCTTGGCTGTGTTTTTCTCTGCTGTTTGAATCTCAGGGATGAATTTTCCAGGGGCTTCACCAAAAACTGGGATGAGCCAACTCTACACAGGCGTTAATATGATAGCCTCGCGGCGGGTAACAGCGCACGCAAACCGGGAGGGACCACTGGTACATATTGGTGCGGTACAACTCACATAAGCAGGTCGGGCATGGATTGCCTTGCACGAGCTGGTGTCGCTCGACCAGTTCCTGGAGGATGGCCAACTGTTGCTCATTCTTTGTCATTGCTTCCCTTCTCCAACAGCGTTCCTCTGCGCCCTGCGATAGGACGGAACGTTGCCCTCGTCAGCAGCAGGTCTCGTTCTCATAAGACGGGAGAGGAACCTCACAGGTGCGTTCGCGAGTACAAACGTGACAGTAAATTTAGTATCCCCTTTGGTGACCTGGCCGCGCTACGTGGCTCAGTGCCTTCCAGTCTATCCCAGCCATCAAGCGAACACAAACCCAACGATGGCAGCGGATCTCGCGTCACAATTGCTGACCAGGCCGCCAATTGTGACGGAGACAAGAGCCACAGCACCTGGAGCAATCGCTATAGGGGTAAAGGTAGCGAAGCTGCTACAAGCCTTATTAGGAGAATCGGGGGTAAATTACCTAACCCCTCCAAATTGTGTTGACTAATCAACTCAACGCATGTTACTATGGAAGTGAAGAGAGAAAAAGAATTATTCTGCGAGATGGGAGAACAATGGAGTTCGGGCGACGTCTCCGTGAATTACGGAAACAAAAAAAAATCAGTCAACGCGACTTAGCTACGCAGGTAGCAGTAGATTTTACCTACCTCAGTAAGATTGAGGGAGGGCGCTTGGCACCACCGAGCGAGGACGTTATCCGGCGTTTAGCGCAGGCGCTTGATGCCGATGAGAACGAACTTATCAATCTTGCTGGCAAGATCCCGAAGGATCTCAAGGCTGTGCTTGAAGAAAGCCCGCAGGCAGTGGAGCTCTTGCGTGTACTAAGCGAGCGGAAGCTACCCAATGATACCTACCGCCAGATGCTTGACCTGGCGCGTGAGTCAGATACCGTTCAGCCTGACGAACAGAATAAAAATCGGGGAGGCTAAGTAAAGAGAAGTGTCCATTCAGATTGACCGTTATATCGCGGATGCGGAGATTGAGGCATGTGCTACCCACATTTTACAAAAGTATGGGTACCAGCGTACGCCAATTATGGCACCTCCTATACCTATTGAGGAGATCATCGACTTTACGGTTGATATCCCTATCATTCCAGAAGCCATTCCCGATCATCAAGGCTCGCCTGTACTTGCGAAGCTAGTTGTGAAAGGACATCCACATCCCACCGTTGAAATCATTGTGAACGAAGATAAACAACCTTTTTTTGATCAACACAAGGGAGTCGAACAATACTCGCTCGCACATGAACTCGGACACTATGTGCTCCATATCGATCGTGGGAGTCTCAATACTCTTCTGCTTCCAGAAGCAAAGGAACAATCTGTTGTACTTTGTCGTATGAATTCTGTTGAAGAGCGAGACCGAAATGCAAAACGAAGGGAACTGCAGGCAGAGCGTTTTGCTGCCTCTATTCTCATGCCGCGAGATCTTTTAAGAGAGGCGTGTGCTGATATAGATTTGTGCCAATGGCGTAATCTCTACCGACTCAAAGACGAGTTCCATGTCACGATTACCGCCTTAACGAATCGGCTCAAAGAGCTACACTTGGTCACGGTTACGTCAGATCGTAGGCTCGTGCCTTACCAGGATAAACTCGCAACTCAGATGCACTCCCTATGGGAGTAATTTTTTTTGAAAGGAATGTTGTGTGGATATATCAACACAACACAGCAGGCCCAGGCCCACCTGTTTAGGTTGTCTTTCCGGAAGGGAGTCACGTAGTTATTGGAGACACAAATAGTGAAGGAAAGGAAGATGCCTACATGAAGTGGTATCATGTCGCCTTTGCAGTGGTGGGTCTGCTAATCGCCGTAGGGTGCTTAAACAAAGCGCTCAATGAACGCTAACCTTTTTACTGGGTCTAAACCCACCAGCCCGGTACAGTTCCGGGTAATCGTTAAATAGTTTTATGGTTGGAGTAACACTCATGGTAAATGTACAAGTAACCTGTGTGAATAAGCCAGATAGAATAGCTCACATGAGCTTATCACGCACCTTGGCGGGCGAACCTGGCGATGGATGGTCCAGGATATAATAGCATCCATCGAAAATCGGACAAACACCTTTTATACCGATGATGGCCGTAAGAGAGCTGAAGTCCGGGTAAGAGAGCGAAATGGGCGGAAATTTGTCCAAACTCAAGCGGATGGAGACTGGACAAATAATCTTCTCGAATTAGACACCTGCCCGATACGATAGCTCCTAAAGCGAGTTATCGAGAGGCTGGAGTTACTCTGGCCTCTTTGCATGGCACAATCAGGTGGAGCTTGAAGTATCGCGCGGTGTAGTACTTTAAGCAACTTACCCGCCGTAATACCGCTTTTTACCCCTTGTTTGAGATACTTTACATATAGAAATATTGTTCAGTTGCACATCTGAAATGATGTGTCAACAGTTTTGAGGGATTGTCATTCATGTACAGCGTATATGAACAAAAAAATGAATTCGAGCTGCCGTTGGGCGGGCGTCTTCATGGAAAGGAGGAAAGCTCATAATGGGGAAGAGTAGTGGAATGCGTGGCGATCGGTCGCGCAACGCAGATGGGCGTTTACGAACGGTGCGTTCGGACAAACACCTGCAGACGATTCGCCAACAATACGACAAACCAGTTGTCCCGGGACGTGGTGATACTCATCTCGGTACTATTCGGAAGCGGACTGGCAAGAGCGAGACAAAACTGATAAAAGACTAACCCCACCCTGCGCCTTTGGAGACTGCTTTTCCAAAGGCGCAGGGTGCCCCTATCGTGATGGGAGAGGACTTCTACGACCGCTTGCCTCCTGAGCTGCAAGCACTGGCGATAAAACACGAGAACCGACCGATTAAAGGGACTGGTCCGCAAACGCTGTATACATATACCCCGGTTCATGAGGCCGGGGAGAAGGATAAATCATGAGCTGGGATAAGAAACGGAGTCATGATCGCATTCAAAAACACCTTGATGGCATGGAAGAGATCGAGGTGAAAAAACTGACGAGAGAGGCCGACCTGGAGCAACTCCTCTCAGAGACGACGTGCCGGGATATCTACGGTGCCCACGTGTACATCCAGGTCCCGAACTTTGCGCACCTGGCGTCTGACGGCCTCTACGCCCAGGATGATTACAAACGGCTGATCCAGGGCGTGCATATTTACCAACGGGAGGTCACGCACATCGTTGAGAATCTTGGGGGAACGCTCGTCCATTTCCAGGGACCCAAGTTGCACGCGATCTTTTACCGACCGATTGATAACGCGAAAAAACTGGCCTCGCGTGCCGTGCTCCTCCAACTCGTCCTGAAGGATTTTGTCAAAACCGTCTTTAACCCAGCTTTCCCCGACTACGACGACTTTACCATTGCCGGCGGGGCCGACCTGGGGAACGCTATCGGCACCATGGACGGCATCAATGGGGACCGCGAACTGCTCTTCCTGGGTGCTCCAGCCAACCACGCCGCCAAGATCATCAGTTCAGCGCAGCGTCTGCGGCTGACTCAGGACGTCTATGATGCGCTCCCAGATGACCTGAGCGCGCTCTGCTTCAAAACCGATGATGGCCCCTACCAGTTGAAACAGATCGGCTGCGACGATCTGGACGAGTTACTCGCAGCGCACGGGCTCACCTGGAATCGCGACGCGAGCGCCAGCAATGTCGAGGACGATAAAAAGCACTTCCCGCTCAAGGACATCGGCTACAGTTCGGTGGAGGCTCCCATTGATCTGGACGACCTCAGCATCTCCAACAACAAGCGCGTGCTTGGGGCCTCCATCTTCGCCGATGTTTCAGGATTCACAGGCTACATCGATGCAGCAACGAGCGAAGCGGACAAACAGGCAGCTTTACGGGTCTTCCATGCCATCCGCAAGGAGACGGCCAGGGTCATTACTGGGGACTTCGACGGCCTGCGGATTCAGTATCAAGGGGATCGCATTCAGGGCTTCTTTCACCTCCCACAGGACGACGGGGATGCCATCGTGAAAAAGGTGGTCGAGGCGGCGGCAGGCTTGCAGTCGTCGATGGAGAGTACGCTGAAAGCGTGCCTGCCGGAGGCGAGTGACCTGCGGCTGGCTATTGGTATTGATCTGGGCACTACCCTCGTCTCGAAGCTGGGAGCTCGTGGACAGCGCGATCGCATCTGCCTGGGGGAAGCGGTTGAAGGTGCAGCGCAATTGGAGGAGCGGAGCGAGGGCGGCCAGACCACGGTGAGCAGCCAGGTTCACGGCCTACTCCCAGAGTATCTTTGCGATCGCTTCCCTTACAGTGCCAAGGTCCAGGGGTACGTCGCCACTGACCTCACTGCAGAGCAGATCGAACGGGCAGCCAAGGCAGCCGAGGTCTATGGAGTCGGCGCGCCGGTCTTTGTCCGCACGGGTGCGGCGGGTGTTGTTGTGAGTGGCCAGGATTCAGCGCATGCGAGGACGATTGTACCGGCGCGCCCCTACACAGGCGAAGCCTAAAGCCTGGTATCAGCGAGATGGAGGCGGGCGCCTCGCACAGGACCGGGACCGAATCGCCGCAGCATTTCCCGGCCTGTCCTATCAGATTGACGAGCAGGCAGGGCGCGTTTTTCTTGAGGGGACGATCACGCTGCTGGCTGAATGCGGCATTTCCACGCCCATCCAGGTGAGAGTGGAATTTCCTGACGACTACCCTGAGCACGAGCCTCGGGTCTACGATGCCGCACAGCGTTTTCCGCACGAGGCCGACCGCCACTTTTACCCGGACGGGCGATGCTGTCTCTGGCTTCCACCAGAGTCGCGGTGGAACGCGAAGGATCCCGATGGATTATGCCGCTTCTTGGAAGAGGTCGCGGTCTTCTTGGACCAGCAGCTCACCTACGAAGCTGTGGGGAAAGGACGGTGGCCTGGAAGGCAACGGGGCCATGGCGACACCGGTTACGTCGAGTTCGTCCTGGAACTTCTTGGCGGGGAGCAGCGACTTCTCGACGCACTGGCGCCGACGCTGGCGAACAGATCAGGAGTTCAGCGTAACAGCCCCTGTCCCTGCGGCAGTGGAATGAAGTACAAGCGGTGCCACCTGTGCGCTGTGGAGGAGATCAGCCGGAAAGTAGGTCTGGTAAAACTCTACGCGATATTTGGCCGCTGGTGTACAAACGCTGCAACGGACACGAAGTGAAGACGCTGCCGATCTGGAGCAACACGGGTGAACGAGAAGCAGGAGAAATGCTTGAAATGCATGGTAGAATCACAGAAGTGTACGAGCTATACGTGGCATCGCCATGAAGAAGGTTCACGTTGATGAAGGATGGAGCACAGTGAAAGAACGCTTTGAAGGGGCCGATGGTCGGCGGTTATTGATTGACGCACTCAAAACCCAGAAGTTGGTCACGGGCAACGCAGTTCTGGCTGAAGAATTGGCTGGTCTGGTCGAAGTGATGGAGGTCCGGACTGGCGAAACGATCATTCGTCAGGGAGCTTCCGACAACGACCTCTTTTTCATTCTCACGGGGAGCTTCAACATTGTCGTCAATGGGAAAGTTGTCGCGAAACGGAGCACACATGATCACGTGGGGGAGATGGCGGCCATTGAACCGTCCCAGGCGCGTACAGCCACGGTGGTAGCGGACGAAGACTCGGTCATTTGCAAACTCTCCGAACCACAACTGGCAGATGTCGGGCAGCGCTACTCAGACATTTGGCGCTACTTCGCTAGAGAGCTTGTCCGACGGCTCGCCCAGCGCAACGCTTTTGTCAACCCTGCACGGGAAAAGATTCGCGTGTTTATTCTGTCGTCGACTGAGGCCCTCGACATCGCTCGTGAGATCCAGGACAATTTCGTGCATGACAACTTCTCAGTCGTGGTCTGGACGGATGGGGTGTTCAAGGCGTCGGCCTATGCCATCGAAAGTCTCGAACAAGCGGTAGAGGATTCGGACTTTGCCGTCGCTATTGCTCAACCAGATGATCTCACGAACATCAGGGGTGAATCCAAACCGGTACCCCGGGACAACGTCATCTTCGAGCTGGGCTTTTTCATCGGGCGCCTCGGGCGCAAACGTACGTTTCTCCTCGAACCACGTGGTGGAGGTGTGAAGCTGCCAACGGATCTCGCTGGCTTGACGACGATCGGCTACCGATACGGCGAGCCGAAGGATTTTCCTGCTCTGCTGGGTTCTGCTTGCCATCACATGAGGAAGATCATCAACGAGCTTGGCCCACGGAATTGAGAGGCATGGCACATGACATTGAAAACCGACCTGGAAAGCGTAGTGAAAGCAATCTTCGAGTCTAAATGGACCGAGAGGGATGGGCAAGTGGTCCCCGAACCCGAAGATTTACAGCTTGGCGGCAATGATGCAGTGAAACTCCATGCGACCGTTTTGTACGCCGATATGGCCGACTCCCCAAACCACGACGGGGTAGAAGGTACTGTACTTTAGCAGAGGTCTGGATGGAAACCTGCGAATCAGCGATACTGCTCATCGGGTCTGCTTCTCAAGAAAATTTCGAGCCTCTTCTCTCAGAGCAGAACGTGGGCGACCTCTGCGGCCAAGCTTTGACTAACCATAGAGGTCGCCCACGCGGCTCGAGTATGTGGGTGGTCTGCTACTTCAGAAAGTACACACTGACTGCCTTGGCAACCTCTCGCGGGGCCCTTTTGTCGATCCCAAAGTGGTCGAGCTTTGGAAACTCCTTCGTTTCAGATCGCGGGAGTACCGCTGCCAGCCGCTCCATGGACATATCTACCCAGGTGACATTGCTTTTCCCCCCATACATGAGAAGGACATCGGCAGGTATTTCTCGGTAGTTTTCATAACTACTGTCAAGCCGAGCCACTTCCTGATGCTCGCGCAGATTTTCAGGGAGGAGACCGAGCATCAGCTTCCGTTCGTGGGAGTTGAGGAAGAGCGGAAGCAGCAGCTTCATGAGCCAGGGAGATGTGTTGCGTGCGCGCTCAGGGCCGACGGCAAGTGAGAACTCGACAAAGGCGTCGAGATAGTTCTTCTCGGCGAGCTTCTTCTCGTAGCCGGGCATCCAATGCATCGGGATGGATCCATCAATAGAGACACCAGGTTCGTACACGGCAATTTTGGTGAGCAATGGGTTGTTGCGGGCAACTTCCAGGGCCACGAGTCCACCGAAGCTGTGACCAACGAGCAAGGACGCGCCCGTCTCTTGCTGCAAGGCGAGCACATCCTCACGCTCCTTGAGAATACTGTAATCATCGCCCTGTGGACTGCTCAGACCTCGCCCGCGACGTTCAATGATGTGGACGGTAAAATGCTCGGCCAGAGCGCTCGCGAAGGCAGCGTAGTCGGCAGCCATGGAGAGTGCGCCGGGAAGAACCAGAACCGATGGCCCACTTCCCATGCTGAGATAGCTAATCTTCGCCCCATCTTGGGAGAGCACGGCGTGGGTGGTGTCCGTAGTTGTACTCATCTGACTTGTGGTCATCATTTCTCCTTCTTCATTTTGGCAATTAGAGCCTGGTGCAATCGTTGGGTGAGTTCACGGTAGTGTTGGGCATCAATGTCGGCGAGGACCATCAGCTGGTCAAAGTGCGAGTCCAGCAGGTGCCTGCCTTGTGCTACCACCTCGTTTCCTTTCGGCGTGATGGCCACGAGACGCTTGCGACCATGCTCTGGACTCTTTGTCGTCTGGATAGAGCCGTCCTTGGCAAGTTCGACAAGCATCGTACTGACGGCTGGATCGCTATACCCCAGGGCGATTGCCAGCTCATGTTGGGTGACCGTGCCGCAATGTTGCAGGACGGTCAGAAAGAGAAAACGCCTGTATGAGATGCCCACATGTGTCTGCAGCAATTGATCGGCTGCGCGGTCTAGTTCGAACATGAGTTTGCCTAAGAGATAGGCAAGAGGAGTATCCATTCCAGTATGAACCCCTTAATATTAGGACGTTAATATTAAGATGTTAACACATGGAAAGAAAGTGTGCAACCCTTTTTGGGGAAGTGTCATCTCAAGAAAAAGTATCGATATCTCTCGGTATGCTTTGACCGGCTGGGGAGAGGAATGGGGAACCATGGGAGTGATCTGGCCTTGTGTCAATGGAAGAGTTTATGCTATGAGCGTTCACAAAGGTGGTTGGAACCTTGAAAATAGAGTTTCATCAATCTCGTTGCGCAACCCGTGGGCACCACCTGTACAAGTACTTGACGAGCAACATGCGCAACAGCACTTCTCCAGAGACCGCCTCTTCCTCCAGCCGGTCCAGCTTTGCGCACACTTGCAGATACAACGCATCCGCATCCAAGACGGCATCCAACTCACTAAGGACGGGGTCAGTCTCGACTGCCTGGTCTGCCGGGGAAGGTTTTCTTTTCATGACTCGTTCTCCTGCTCTGTCACTCTCTCCGATTCTACCACCGACCGGGGTGACATCCAAGCTCGGTCAGGGTCAGCAATCAACGACCTGCTCTGGGTTTTCTCCCATCTGCGCTGACCTCTCTCCTTCCTGCCTGAGGAGCACCTGCATCACCTGGTCACGCCTCCAGTGACACGATCAGCCTCTCAAGCCGCTTCACAGGCCCTATTTCGCAATGGATACTAGCCTATATACCCGATTGGAAACAAAGGGTGCAGCGGTTGCGGGACTATATGGACATGGAAAACGAATACTAATATTCTGCCCATTGCTTTTTCTAACAACACTTTCGTCTCAGTTGTTATACGTCTCTCGATGACTTTTCCTGAAGTGCATGTATACGTGCCTTTATCTTTTGCACTTCATCGTTTCTTCCCATTTTTCGGAGTAAGGAAGCATAGTTGATTAAAACTAGTGCCACTTTGGGATGCTCTCTGCCAACAGACCTCTCCATTATTGTTAATGCTTGTTGGTAGTGTGCTTCTGCTTCTATAAACTTCCTTTGTTCCTCGTAGAGGGCACCCAAATTCATAAGAGATTGAGACACATTCGCATGCGTTGATCCCAATATCTTTTTTCGAATTGTCAATGATTGAAGGAAAAGCGATTCGGCCTGATCGTACTTTCCCTGACGAGCGTACAACTCTGCCAGCGTATTCAGGCATTCACCTCCTAGGAGATGATCTTTCCCTAATACCTTTTCGAAGATCTCTAATGCTCTTCTGCTCAAAGATTCGACCTGATCATATTCTTTATATTGATAGAGATAAATATTTGCTAGGTTATTGTAGCTAGCAGCTAATTCAAGGTCTTCAGAACTTAACTGCTTCTGACGAATCATTAGAGCCTGCTCAAAGAGTGGTTCTGCTTGATCATACATGCCTTGTTCCTGGTACAACGTTGCCAAACCATTCAGGCTCACCGCTATGTGTGGATAATCTGGTTCCAGTGTGTTCTGACGAACATCGAGCGCATGTTGGTAGAGAGACTCCGCTCTTATGTAATCACCTTGCAGTCTAGCGAGATGCGCTAAATTATGAAGACAGCTTGCAGTATTATAATGACCACTTCCCCATACGTTTTCACTGATTTCCCTCGCTTGCTCAAACTGTGTTTTAGCTTGGTCATACTTTCCCTGCTCTTGGTACACCATGGCTAGATGGTTCGAACAGTGCAAGGTCATTATACTCATTGATCCGAACTTTCGCTTGCTTATCCCAAGCGCTTGCTCAAGATAGGGCTCCGCCATTGTATACCAAGCCCGTTCTTGGAGGTAGACGCCGGTAATATAGAGTAGATAAACCGCCTCCTCAAATTCAAAATTGAAATCTTCTATAAGTGCTGCGCAGGCTTGTACATGGGAAATATATCGTTCAAATTCTTGCAGTGTATCAAACTCAACAGATGAAGTGGTCTTGTAAACGGCTCGGATCGTTCGTTCTGCCCATTCGCGTTGCGTTGGCTCATCCATCCGATCCTTAAAAACAGCCTGCACTAATCTATGTATGCTGACCGTATTCTGCCCAATTTGATGACGTACGAGCGAAAATTTGCGAAGCTCGGCAATGACTTCGCCGAACGCGAATCGGTTTGTCACATGTTGAAGATGTGAACCAAGCTCAGAAGAACCTGCTATTGCCATATCCTCAGGAATAGCATCAGGGTGAAGGAATGTATAGAATCTGAGAAGATCGACTGCAGCGGGACTGGTTTGTTCCACTTTTTCAAAAGAGAGGGACCATGTAGTAGCGACAGAATGCGGATACTCGTATCGCTCTCCAATGCGAGTGGGGCTGCGCCACTTCAAGAGCTCCATGTGTCGCTCTTGGTACAATTCTATATAATCGGACAAACGATACCCTCGTGTTTTGATATATGCTCCTGCTTGGTCAAGTGCCAGAGGAAGCCCATCCATTAATCGTGAAATGTATTTGGCAAGTTCTCGATCACTCACGAATGCAGCCTCTAGCGGCTCGGCGGATGTAAGTATATCAGCTTTCCGGAGCAACAATAAGGCACCTTCTTCTGGTGTCATATTACCGAGCTCAATGTTAAACATAAATTCGCCCGTTGCTTGCGTACGAGTAGTCAACAAGATATGACCTCTCCTTGCTGTCGGAAGAAGCTCATTAACAGCGACGATATTTTCTACGTTATCAAGGATGAGTAACCAGTACGCATGATCTTTCATCCATTGCCCGACAGCAGTGATGATTCGATTCGGCTCCTTGAGTCTCTTTTCGGGTAAATTGAGCTCAAATGCGATATTCACTAAGCCTGAGATCAGCCTTTCGCGTGAGTCAGCATCGATCCATAGAACGGCATCATACTCCTGTCGGTACTGAAAGGCATATTTAACTGCCGTCACGGTTTTACCAATCCCACCAAGGCCACTAATTGCCTGTGTCAATATGGTTGTTTTACCTGAAAGGAGTGCATGTTAACGGTCAATAGAAATAGGACTGTTTGGCTATTTATTCGTGCCGATTTTGGCCTCCTCAAGTTGAGGGAGATGTTGATGGGTCGCCTGATGTGCGCGATAGCTGTCCACGGCCATCATATCCAAAATGACGCAGTGGTGGATCACGCGGTCGATGGCAGCCATGGTGGTCATGGGATCTTTGAAGATTCGTTCCCATTCGCTGAACACGAGATTGGTGGTGATCAGCACCGATTTGCGTTCATAGCGCTCAGAAAGAAACGTAAAAAGCACCTCCATTTCGTCGCGATCGTGCTGAACGTATCCAATATCATCCAGGATGACACAGGCATATTTGTCCAGCTTGGCCAACTCCTGGGGCAGGCGCAGGTCCCGTTTGGCGGCGAGGAGCCGTTGGACGAGGGTGCTGGTTGGCGTCCAGAAGACAGAATGACCAGACAGGATGAGTTCATAGCCAAGTGCGGCCAGCACGTGACTTTTTCCCACGCCTGGTTTTCCCAGCGCGATGACATTGATCGCGTGCTCGAGGAAGGCACCTGGTTTGAGTCGCTCGATCTGAAGTTGCAGCGTGGGAGAGAGTCGCTTCAGATCAAGGGTGCGGAAGGTTTTCTCCACAGGTAAACCAGATTGGCGTAACAGCCGTTCTGTGCGCCGCTCCTGGCGCATGGCTTCTTCTTGCCTGGCGAGTTCATGCAGATAGGCCTCATGGCTCAGCCCCTCTTTCGCCGCCCGCAACGCGAGATCGGGGAAGTGTTGGGCCATGCCAGAAAGCTTGAGACGATCCAGGATGGCTTTGAGCTCTTGATGCCGATTCGTCGCGTTAGACACAGACCCTCAAGGCTCGATGGAATGAGTTGATCATAGGCTGCTAAATTGAGGTCAGGCGTGCTGAGAGCGGGAACGGTGCGCATGGTTGGCATCTGAACCAAGTCACGCACCGTCACAAACGACGGGAGCTTGCCCGCCTCCAGCACAATCTGTAATGCCGTTTCTACTTCTGCCTCAGAAGTGGTGGCGGCCAGATGTAAAATGCGCACGTAGTCTCGATCCGCACGCTCGCTCCCGCCAGTTACCAGGCGGTCGTAGGCTTGACGGAAGGTCGTGGTCGGAAAGAGGTCATCCTGGTAGCGGTAGGCCGCAAAGGCTCCCGGTTTGCGGACCAGCGAGTGGATGATATGGTGATAGTCGATGCGATGGTGGTGTTTGCCGATCAGGCGAGGGATCTCAAACACCCGTGCGGTGCCAACATAGCCTTCCAGGTGTTCTGAGCGCACGCGTACCAGAATGGTCGTACCCATCAAGCGTGAAGGAACAGAATAGCGGTTGGTGGCGACCGTGATCGTCGAGAACTGCGAAACCACTACCTGCAGTTCTTTGCAAGGAGCCAGCTCGCGGCTGGGAAGAGGTCGCAAGCTGGCTTTTTCTGCGGAAAACTTCTCAGCTCTGGTTTGATTGCGCTTGTGAATGAGATTCTGCAAGAAGTGTTCATATGCAGCTCGTGAGGCAAAATCACGAGAAGATCGCACACGTAATGCTTGATCTACGGCCTCTTTGAACCGATGATGAGATTGCTCGACATCCCCATTTTCATGAGCGATAGTGACATTGTTCCAGGTGGGTTGCATGCCGTAGTGCGCCATCAACCCTTGGTACCGAACGGTCCAATCTTCTCTTTCCGGCTGACGGAGGTGGCGCACCGCAGCACTCAAATGATCAGTTCGATGTTGTTGTGGCACTCCGCCAATCTGCCACAGCGCTTTCTCGATCCCTTCCGCGAGCGCCTCAAAGGTCTCGCTGAAACAGATAGAAGCAGCTTCCACATTCGAGTAGGTGAGCACGAAATGATAGACCAGATGGGCAAAGGGTTCTCCTGCAATCGTGACCCCCAAATCTTCCATATGGGTGAAATCGGATTGTGCTCGTTCTCCAGGAGTGTGCACTTGTTCAAAGATGATGTCCTTCTCTGGCCCATGCAGCACTCTCCATCGGGCAATATGCCGTCGCAACGTGCGATCTTGCGTCGGACGATAGCGATCAGGATGCCGTTCACAGAGCAGAGCAAACAGCGTGGTCGACTGGAGGGCGGGATCACGTTCGAGTTGCTCGACCACCCAGGGCCAGTCTTCCTCGAAAGGATTGGAGCGTGTTTGCCACGCATGGGGGCGCTTGAGGGCCGAGGGCAACGCTCCCGCCTGTTCGTATTTGCGGGCGGTACGCTCGCTCATGCCAGCGCGCGCCGCTGCTTGTTTTTGAGAAACGCCTTTTCGTCGTTCAGACATGTATAATTTCACCTCGTAATCGTTTTTCATATGACACCACCTTGCTTGTTTTTTGATGGTGCCATGCTAGGTCATCTTCGCTCGCTTGTCGAGGGGAATGGCCTTTTTTGTGTCCGCAGTGGTGTCGATAAAGCGCCAGACGGTCTCTCTGCACAGATCGCTCAGACGTGTCCGCAGTGGTGTCGATAAAGCGCCATCCTGCGAACTCACGCCTGGTCACCCTTCCCCACCTCCCTGCCAACTCCACCGGGCGACCAGGCTTCGTTCGCATCCTTCGCATTTCGCCTCGACTGCCCCCTTTCACTCCCCACCACCTCAGTCGATCAAAATGCGAAGGTGTATCTCCACCCCCACCACGGCTCAAGTTTGCCGTTTCACACAAACAGAGCAGTCATCTGACCTATTCATCACATGAGCGGCAAGGATAATTCTCCGCCATCGGTCATTTCTATTGTCCATCAACAGTCTTGCTCGTGAAGTGGACGACGAGGTTGCTGCTCCTCGATAGCCTTAGGCTGCTGGTCGACAAACCCAAACTCCTCAAGAGATATATCGAATAATTTACACAGTTTCTGTTGCTCATAAGGAGTCGGTTTCCTCTTCGCACGTTCCCACCTACTCACAGTTTTTTGGCCCACGCCAATTTGGTCGGCTACCTTGGCTTGTGTCCATGAACGATTATCACGTTCTTGACGTAAGCGCTCGTACCATTTTGCCATGCCTGGAATCCTCTTCAACGATTCAGGATAGATGTTTTGAGTCAGGAATGATTAGCTGTATGGTTCCTTTCTCACATTTTACCGGTGAACAGACCACATCTGCAAGTGCTCACCATTCTGGATTGGTTTTGTGGGCTAGGCGGCCTAAATTGGCCTAAACTGGCCTTAGCTGGTTGTGTACAAAGATCGATGTGAACCTTATCCTTGTTTGTAGAAGCATTGAAAGACAGTCCAGTACTTCTACGGACTTTGACAATCGTTTAGTGTCGGATTTTAGGTCCCAAGAGACAAATCACTACGCATAAGCCGCCTAACTGAATGCAGTATGCCGTGTTCTTTGTAAAGAAAGGATTACAATGAACCCAAACATCAAGAGATTTAACAAGCTGCTCATTAACATTGGCCTTCGATTAGACAAGTTGGAGAAATCCGATATTGTCAGAGGCATTGACGCAGCAAAGTTACGGTACAATGAGAAGGAAAGACTCTATCGTTTGCTTGAGGACTTGAAGCGTTTCGCTATTGAAGCAGGGCTTCTTCCACGAATGCAGGGGATTATCCATGCACTAGAAAAGCGCATCGAGCGTCTCCCACGTGGACCACACTTTCCCACCGTCCGTGAGGCGCAAAGTCTACTCGAATATCCCAACTTAGGTATCCTCGCTGCTGAGGAGCGTCCCCGAAGTGAGCACGAGCCACCTGAGGTTGCCCGCCTCGTCGTCACCAATAGTACAGGAATCATCCTCTTTGATCACATATTGCCTTCCTTGCAGACACCTTCCCTGCTGTTTGCATGCCAGCAAAATATGGGTCTCTCTGCCTCCGATGAGGAAGCGGTCTCAGTTATGACAAGGCTCTGGCCAGACTTGCTCTCTGTTGTAAAAGGACGCTTCATCCTATCAGAAGACAATCTTTTGACCCAGATCCAACTGATGGTCACAGCCGAAAGGTTTGACCTTGAACCTCCAGTCGTCATCGGATGTTCGGCCCTTGATCTTTGCCATCAATATCTTGAGACACCCTCCTTAGCTTACATACAGGCTGAAGAATCGTCACTCCTGACAGATCTTGCATCCCTCTGTGAGCAACTGGGAGTTCTGCTCCCAGGATTCCCACGCCCAACCGTGCTAGATCGCGCTATTGGCATGCTCCATATCATGCAAGCTATGGCACAGGGGGTGGCCCCAGTGTATTGGCCTCAGGATGCTGAGAGTGCTGATTATGAAGATATAGATCACTAAAGAAAGGAAGCATCCCATGCCAGATGAACGCGAGCCATCTCCCGACCAGCTCCTACTGACGATTGAAGAAGTAAGTAAGCGGCTAAATATTAGCAGAGCGATGGTCTATCGCCTTATTCAGCACTCTTCTCTCAAAGTTGTGCACCTGGGAAGGGCCGTGCGCATCAGCGCGAAGAGTTTACAACAATGGGTGCAGGAACTGGAACAGGAGCAACAGTGATGGCTGACGAGCGAGGCGCTGTTGCATGATCGACTCCTTTCCAATTCGTTTTTGCTGTCTCTTGCCATTGTCTCCTGGATACATCCAAGATGCTAAACGGACATAAGCTCATATAGATTTCTACAAATCTATGTTGATCCTTACTCTCATTACAAGGAGAAAGAACCTTAATGGAACAATATCCAATCGAGGCCTATACTCCACTTTTGGAGAATATGCTCTCTCGTCTCAAGCATGTGCGCAAATCTGGAACTGGTGGCTGGAACGCATGTTGCCCAGCCCATCATGACCGCCATCCCAGTCTGAGTATTCGACTTGGAAAAGAAGGCCGCATCCTGCTCAAATGCCACACCGGTTGTACCGTGGAACAGATTCTTGAGGCGATAGGACTCACCCTTGCTGATCTCTTTCCCGCAAAATCAACTATGTCTCGACATAATTCGTTGCGTCGCCAAACATTGTCCCTACTTGATCTTGCTCGGGATAAACTGTTGCCCTGGAAATACCTCTTCAATCTGGGGGTTGCGGAAGAAACATCCGGAGGTATCAAGGTTCCCTATCATTTACCAGATGGAACCCCCGCACCTCGTTATCGTATCAGAACAGCTCTTATTGCAAAAGAGGGATCATGGTGGAACAAAGAAGAAGGCGAAATCGTCCCCTATGGACTTGAACGCCTGGAAGAGGCCAGTAAAGCTGGCTACCTCGTCCTTGTTGAGGGTGAAACCGATTCCTGGACGCTCTGGTTTCACAAATTTTGCGCGCTTGGTGTCCCCGGAGCAGAGATGACCAGAACGCTCAAGCAAGAGTACCTTGCAGGATTAGAGCGCCTTTATATCATGCAAGAACCTGATCCAGCCGGAGCCAGCTTTGTTGAGCACATTGTTAGCTTATTGAGTGCCTGGCAGTGGCCGGGATGCGCTTATGCCATTTCTCTGCCAAATGCGAAAGACCCCAACGAATTGCATAAACAGGATTGGAGGGCCTTCCCAGCCGCTTTCCAGCAGGCATTGGACAGAGGAAGGCTGGTATGGTCTCCACCAGTACGTGCTGTATCGGAAGATATTCCACCTCAGGATCGCTTGCCACTTTTCACTATTGACAAGCTTCTCGCAGAACGGCTTCCAACCTCTCACTGGGTTGTGCGTGATCTGCTACCAGAGGGATTGCTCCTGCTGGGAGGTAAGCCCAAACAAGGCAAGAGCTGGTTTGCATTGTCAGTGGCTCTCGCGATTGCTACAGGAGGATACGTACTCGGCACCTACGTGGCGGCACAAGGAGAGGTGCTCTACTTGGCGCTGGAGGATACAGAGCGTCGCCTGCAAGACCGCATGAAGCAACTGCTTACTTCGCATCCTGTTATACCCTCCGGCATCGAGTTCGCACTTGAGTGGCCCAGCCTTGACCAGGAAGGGCTTGCGCAGCTCGAGACCTATGCGCAGACACATCCACAACTCCGCGCCATCGTCATCGATACCTGGGCAAATATCGCGCCGCACCCGAAAGGTGGTACGCGCTCTCAATATGAGGACGAATATATGATGCTTACTCCTCTCAAGCGTCTCGCAGATAACCATCACCTCTCCATCCTGCTCATTCACCATCTGCGCAAATCGGGGGCACAGGATATCCTCGATGAGGTCACGGGCTCATCGGCGATGGTGGGAGCCGCCGATGCTGTCCTTGTTTTGAAGCGCGAACGCGGTCAAAACCGGGCCAGTCTGTTTCTCACCGGGCGCGATATCACCCAGGAGCGATACCTTTCACTCACTTTCGACCCATTTACCGCACAATGGCAATTGGATAACGATACAGAGCAGTAAACCGTGTGGGGGCCAGTGTGCTCCACTTATGATAGAAGAGAAGGAGCAGACCATGACATCTAAAAACAACCAGTGGCTGGAGCGATTCATTTCGCTGGCCTGGTACGAGACGGTACTTCGCTTCGTCGTCACCTTTATCGCCAAGACCTCTGAACTCCTGCTTGCTGCCGGATTGATTGTCAGTACCACGAATTTTCTCACCGACGGAGGGATTCTCAACAACAATGCCAACGCCTCAGCAGCTTGGGGATGGGTGCAGGCTCTGGCTCTAGACAGCGGCCTGGGTATCAGCTTTTTCTATGTCCTCAACTGCCTAAAACAGCGTGACTGGGTCAAATTCGCGTTGTATACGATCTTGACAGCGCTGTTGGCGCTGGTAGCGGGAGCCATAACCAATGTTGATACATTCAGCCACGCCGTTCATACCTCGATGAGCGATGCTATGATGCGGCTCGGCTTCGATATTAAACTGCTGAGTACCTTGCGAGCAATCGCTGTAGTAGGGTTTGTTTTGATGAGCCGCCTCAAAGATGTCTCCTTCAAGGACCTGTATACGCAGGAGAAAGTAGAGCCACCTGTGCAGGTTATGTCAGCACAAGAGCTGCCGGCTCACCAGGTGACACCCCCACATTTCACAGTTGAAGAGGTAGCGCTGCTGCTCAGTGCCTTCTCACAGCAGAGCGAGAGCACGCTCAAGCAAGCGCCGCAGGGAACGGCGCTGCCTTCTCAGGCACCATTTACAGAAACCGCTGAGCAGCGCAAGCAGGGGAACATGCAGCACCAGGATGGAACTGTGCCAGCGCAGGTGGTAGCGCAGACTTTGAATGCCGAGATGCCTATACAGCTTAGGAAAGCGATGGTGCCAGCGGCTCCATCACCACTGTTAAGGCAACAGGATAGTCCCGCAGGAGAGCTAATACCGCCCGCAGCGCCACAAGGCAAGATAACTGGAGCACCAGAGCCACACGCTGAACAACGGCGCCATATGCTCTTGGAGCCAGAGCCACCAGCATCAACGAGACAAATGATCATGGATCATGAGTCACATGACGATTCGCAGGTTGAGCGCGAGGAACGGCTCGAACGTGCCTTTCAATCACTGATTGCAGAAGGCAAAAAGCCCTCTGGACGTGCTCTGGCTGAACGCGCGCATGTGCATCGCTCAACCTGCATTACGTGGCTCCAGGTGCGTCAGCAGAAAACGCCACTCACGGAGCAGAAGTCAGCGGAGCTATAACATGTTTCAGCTTAAGAGCCACCAGAGCAGTAACACGCATTCGTGCGCACTCCTGAACTTCCTGTGGGAGCGCATTCCCCGGTGTTCCTGCAAACTTGCTCCACTGGGGTATACACTACCGAATTTATGCCTGGAACAGTGGCTTGCTATCCCTTGTAAAGGGGTACGAGCGCCTTTTTTGAAATAGCTTGGACATGACCTTTGGATTTCTTACCAATTATTGTAATTATTGTAATTCCTAACAGGAAGGTCATCTAGGAACCAATGCTCAATTGTTAAAGTGGAATGACCAATTGATTCGAAACCAATGTGACTGACATCAAGAAAGGTAAAGAAGCGTGAGCTATAAACAACCATTGTCGAAGAACCAAGCTGGAGTAAAGCTGACTCGATCCGATAAGGGAAAGCCAAGGCTGACCCGGCGTGACCGTGATGTGCTGCGACAGATTGGGGAAGGGACCGCCTATTGCTTTGATCAACTGCAGGGTTTACTGGCGCGTCACCCTGATACCCAGTCGAAAGATCCATCATGCAGCTCTGAGAGCCGGACCCGCGCTCTCATAAGGCGATGGGAACAACTTGGTCTCGTAGAGTACCGTAAAATCTTGCACGACGAACCAGGCTGGATCTGGCTCACCCGCAAAGGGCTGTACCATGTGGGGTTATCGGCCCGGTTCCACGAGCCATCACTTGCGAATCTGGAGCACCTGTTCTGGATCAATGAGACCCGCGCCCTCATCGAGGACACGTATGGATCTGCTCCGGGGTTTACCTGGGAAAGTGAGCGCCAGATCCGGGCGACGAGAGAGCATCTGCGCGCGCAGCGGAAAAAGCAGGGAAAGGACCTGTGGATCCCCGATGAATATCGGGGGACACATCGACCTGATGCTTTACTACGGTATAGAACAGGCGAGGAGCCAGATGCTCCAGAAATCGTGAGCGCCATAGAAGTGGAGCTCAGCGAAAAACCGTACAAGACCTGGGAGAAGATTTTTATTGAGTTAACGAAGTACTATACCACCGCCCAGTACTATGTCTACCCCCCGATCAAAGCGCCGCTCCTGAAGGCGCTGGAAACATTCCAAAATGGGCCGCCTGAGTATGGCGAGCCGGATCGTGAAAGCCGTCAGTATATCTATGTTTTCGATATAGAGGAGCGATTGTAATCGTTGAGTTCCCCCAGGTTTCACCCGAAGAAGAAAGGTGCATGCTTTGACTAAGAAATTGTTCTCAGGATATACCATGGTCATCACGTCTCTCGAATTTCCACCGGAAACGGAGGTGCATCAAACACCTTGCAACCTCTGGAGCGTCGAATGCGTCCGTCAACTTGATTCCAAATCATACTGGGTAAGTGTGTGTGCAGTGAGGATAGAGCCATTTTCGTGGTGGCACACAGCGGTCTTCACTCAAGAGCAACTAGACCAATCCCTCCAGTTGGGAGAATCATTAGAGCGGGATTCATATCTGGTTCACGCCATGTCAGTCATCTACAACTTCGAAGGCGGTCCACAAAAAATGGCGCTCTCTCGAGACCAGCTGACATGTGTACTCCCGGTCCCCGAATGGTAGAAACGGTCTTTAGACTTTATAGGACTTTTGTTCGCTAAACACTGCGACATATGGTACTATTCGGAACATGTAGGATCACGTATTACAACGATACATCGACAGAAAGGAGTCTCTTTATGGCACGACGTGGGCACGGCGAAGGCTCGATCTACCATCGTAGCGATGGCAGGTGGGCCGCCAGTATCTCGCTGGAAGGCGGTAAACGCAAAACACTTTATGGTAAAACACGAAGGGAGGTGCAAGAACAATTGAAAATAGCCCTGCATCAGCAACAACAGGGAGTGTTGGTGACGGGGCCACAGCAGAAAGTAGGCCAGTTCTTAGTGCATTGGTTAGAAGATGTGCACAAACACACGGTGCGGCCCCGCACCTACGAGCGATACGAGGCGATCATTCGACTGCATCTGGTCCCTGGCATTGGTCACCATCTCCTGCAAAAACTCTCGCCTCAACATCTGCAAGCATTCTACACGAAGAAGCTGGATGCGGGTCTCTCTCCCACAACGGTTATCAGCTTTCATAAAATGCTGCACCTGGCCCTGGACAAAGCCGTCCAGTGGAATCTGATCTCTCGTAATGTGTGCGATGCTGTGACACCACCGCATGTGAAACGCTTTGAGATTCAACCACTCAATGCTGAGCAGGTACAACAACTGCTCGCTGCCGCCGTTGGTCATCGTTTAGAAGCCTTGTTTGTCCTGGCGTTGGCGACGGGTATGCGACGAGGCGAACTGTTAGCGTTGAAATGGCAGGATATTCATTTTGCGACGGGAACGCTCCAGGTGCGCCGTGTCCTCACGCACATGCCGGCCAAACTGAACGGGAAAGGAGGCTATGTCGAGGCAGAGCCGAAAACGGAGAAGAGCCGCCGCAATATTGCCATTGCCAGCTTTGCCGTTGAGAAACTCAAGCAGCATCGTATTCGGCAGTTGGAGGAAAAACTCAAAGCTGGTCCAGCCTGGACAGAGAAAGATCTCGTCTTTTGCAGTATGGTGGGAGGACATCTTCTTTCGTCAAGAATTCTCTTTGCACAATTCAAGGCATTGCTAAAAAAGGCAGGTCTGCCAGACATTCGCTTTCACGACCTCAGGCATAGCTCAGCCACCATGCTCTTGAGCATCGGCGTCCATCCCAAAGTGGTGCAAGAATTGCTGGGCCATAGCCAGATCAGCATGACGATGGACATCTACTCGCATGTCCTGCCGACAATGCAGCAGGAAGCCATCGGTAAACTCAACAACGTCCTCGAAGGATAAAACTCCTCTTTTTTGCGTTTTGCTGTCAGTTTTGCTTTCATCCGGGCCGTGGGTTGCTACACATCGAGGTTTGAGGCGGGTTGAGGGGGTGAGCGGAGGAGGTGGGATTCGAACCCACGAAGGCTATTCACCTTACACGATTTCCAGTCGTGCTCACTAGGCCACTATGAGACTCCTCCAGCATAGCGGAGAGAGTGGGATTCGAACCCACGAGGGCTTGCACCCTACCGCTTTTCGAGAGCGGCACTTTCGACCACTCAGACATCTCTCCAGGGCGGAGTATAGCATATCTCGGTGCTATTTAGCAAGCACAATAAAAGCTTCCTTTTCTTTGTGAACGTACCCCCGGCTAGAAGCCGGAGGCTTCTACGCGGTTGCCCGCGTTGGCCGCGTCCCGACCGAAAGCTGTTTGTACGCTGCTCGCAGGATGTTGATGGCCGCATTGGTATCCCTATCCAAAACCACGCCACAATGCACACAGATATGGACTCGTTCATCTAAGTCTTTATGTGGTCCTTCCCTGTGGCACTGTGAGCACATTTGTGAGGTCTTGAATGGGTCTACCAAGATCACCGTACGCCCGGCCCATGCTGCCTTGACGCTGACCATCTCGGTAAACGTGCTCCATCCCGCATCTAAGATCGACTTGTTTAACCCTGCTTTTGCCCTTGCCCCATTGGGCAAGTATTGCCCGTTTTCATCCTGCTTTGGCGCAGGCGCTTTGGTGAGGTTCTTCACCTGCAAGTCTTCAAAGGCGATGACTTGATACTGATTGACCAACTTGCGTGAGGCTTTGTGCTGAAAGTCTTGACGCTGCTTTCTAATTTTCCGATGCCCCGAAGCGACTGCCTGGACCGCCTTTTTCCTGCGATGGCTTCCGCGTTTCTTTCTGGACAACGCTGCTTGCAACTTTTTCAGTTTCTTCTCTGCCTTGCGATAGTGACGCGGGTTGTCGAGAAAATCGCCAGTGGAAAGCGCGGCAAAATGGGTTACTCCCAGGTCAATGCCCACATCCTCATAGCTCACGGGCAATGCTTCGGGCTTGCCGATCTCGCAGGTAAAGCAAGCGTACCAGTGCTCTCCTTCGCGTTTGATCGTCAGGGTTTTGATCGTGCCTGCCAGGTCTCGATGCAGATGCAGTTTGACGGTTCCGATTTTGGTGAGATGCAGATTGACCCTGACCATCCCTTTTTTGTCCGACGGACGCTTGTGTGCATCGAGTTTCCAGCCTGCCCCATCCGGGTAAGTGAAACTGTCGTACCGGTTGCGTCCCTGAAATCGGGGATAGCCCGGTTCCTCTCCGTTCCTCACCCGACGAAAGAAGGCTCTGAACGCTTTCTCTAGGCGAAAGAGGACATCTTGCAAGACGTGGGAAGCAATCTCCTGATATTCTGGCCTGAGCACCTCCTTCATCTCGACTAAATCCCGTTTTTGCCCATAGAAACTGATGGACTGTACTCGTTGCGATGCCACCATCGTCGCCGCAACGGTTCGCTGTGAACCGGCTATGATGGTGTTACGTTGATACTGCTGGTAGGCGTCTTTGCGTTCGGAGAGGGCCGCATTGTAAAGCTCTCTACACCTGTCCAGCACCCAGTGCAGTCTGTCAGTGGTGGCTTTATTCGCGTAGAGACGGTACTTGTACGCTTTCATGCTCATGGTTCTACCCGGCTTCTTGCGCGCGAGAGGGGAAGGAAATACTCCTTGCCCCCTCTCTGACTAGTGTTACCTGACAGGAACAGCTTCATGAATGACGATACACGAAGCCTGACGCTTTCGTTGCTCCTCTGGCGTCTCTGGATATAAGGACCGCCCAGATATCCGATCAAGACACCTACTCATTCTTCGACACCCTCCTGAAAAGCGGTGATATCCCGTCCGTCTTCTCATTGGTAGCGTCCCTGCTCATCAGGAATGGCAACCAGATGGAGCAGATCAGAGACCGTTATCTGCCCGGTTGGTTGCTCCTCTGGTGACCAATCTTCAAAGTAGTAGCGCCGTCTGTTTTGATAGCTCTGATGCAAGCGATCATGATTGAGGATGAGGCGAGCATTTCCACACTGGACGTCTCGTGCCATGTGACAAGCTCTCCTTTGGCTTGACGACCGGCTCTCCCACAGCTATGATACTGTATGGAGAGGCTAGATTCCCTTGAGCAGCTAATCTCTGGGTTGGCTTGCGTCTCATCCACACAAACCTCCCACCGCAATGATATACCAAAACACCCACAATTTCAAGGTTTTCACACGTTCAATTAGTTTTGGCAATCATAGACACATTGAGTGGGTTAAATTGACAGTAGCCCTTTCTTCCCTTATACTACTACAAGTGGCGACTTCCCCCCATTTCAAAAGAAGGCGAGGATATCTATGTATGTCCAAAGAATACTTAACGGTCGAACACATTGCCAAGGAACTCGGCTTAAGCGAAGAAACAATTCTTCGATGGATTAGGAATAAAGAACTAAAGGCGTATCGGCTTGGTAAAACATATCGTATCACCAAAGAAGATTATCAAGAGTTTCTTGATCAAAGATACACCGGAAAACCAGATGAAGAGAAGAAGGATTAATATCCTTTAGTCCTGTCCCAATTCGATATATTTTAACACCGCTTCAACGCTCCTATCTCTGACACTGCGGGCGCTAGGAGGAACGAGACCAGAAGACAGCGCCCCATACCTGAAACGTAGCAATTTTCCCACTTAAGATGCGATTGCGATATTTGGGACACCAGACAAAGTGAGAGGCCAGTTTATACGTGACGTGTTTGGTGTGTTGTGCCTCCATACACATCAGTATACCATGTGTTCTAGCCTTACAGAAGAGCCACATTGGGCCGCCTTACCCCTCCTTGAAAGAGAGGGGGATGCGGCGGCCATTCCTCAATCAGTGTCAATGAATGTACCCGTTCTCTTGCAGGGATGCGTCTACATTGCAATTGGGCAACCATTTATGCGCAATGGTGTCCGGACACTTGCTGCTCATTCTCAGCTTTCTACTGCGGTAACTAGCAAGGAAAGCCAGGAAAAAGTGCCTCGATGTGTGATAGGTATTTGGTTTGTTGCAGTGCAAGGACGCGTATGCCAGGTTATGCTGCAAGGGAAGGAGCTTAGCTATGCTTGTGTTGAGACGTAAAGTTGGTGAAAGTATTATACTTGATGGAGTTATCTGCGTATCAGTGCTGGCTGTCGAGGGCGAGCGTGTCAAGATTGGGATCAATGCACCCCCAGATGTGACGATTCTGCGTAAAGAACTGCTGAAAATCCTCTCTGGCGAGGTGGAAGTCGAGGAAGAGGCTGCCCCCCCTCAAGAATAGTTTTCTTATGTGCGTGAAAGCTGGAAGCGGGCGTGACCACGCCCGCTTCCAGCTTTCACGCACATAAGATCATCATGTACAGAAAGATAGTTTATCTATCAATGTGACGGCTGTTGCTATTTTTGAGGGGGATAGCCTTTTTGGACTGGACATGGTATAAAGAATAGCAACAGCCGTTACAATTGTCAGGTGTGTGAAAACGGAGTGGCAAAAAAGGAGTAATGTATGAGTCGGCGAAAAAAAGTCCTGGTCATCGGACTTGATTGTGCTCCGCCGGCACTGGTTTTTGAGCAATGGCGCGACGAGCTGCCGAATTTCAAACGGGTTATGGATGATGGGATTTGGGGTAAGCTGGAAAGCTGTATTCCCGCGATTACGGTTCCCGCCTGGAGTTCAATGATGTCGAGCAAAGATCCAGGGACGTTGGGATTTTATGGCTTTCGTAATCGTGGGGATTATTCATATGAAAACCACACACTGGCAAATGCAAATTCAGTGAAGACTGATCGCGTTTGGGATGTTCTCTCGCGTGCGGGAAAGAAGGTGATCACTGTTGGCGTGCCGCAAACGTATCCACCAAAGCCCGTCAACGGCATCCAGGTAGGCTGTTTCCTCTCTCCATCGACGAAGAATCCTGATAGACCTTATACATATCCCGCTTCGGTGATGAAGGAAATTGAAGCTATCGTTGGTGAATACCTGGTGGATGTGTCTGATTTCCGCACAGAGGATAAAGAAGATCTGCTGCGCCAGATTTATGCCATGACGGAGAAGCGTTTTAAGCTCGTCAAAAAGTGGATCGTGGAGAAAGACTGGGACTTCTTCATGTTCGTTGAGATGGGTACTGACCGTATTCACCACGGTCTATGGAAGTATCATGATCCCACCCACCGCAAGTACAAGATCAATCCGCGGCTGAACGAAAGCATTCATGATTATTATCGCTATATCGATAACGAGGTTGGCCAGATCCTGGACCTGTTGGATGATGACACGACTGTGTTCATCGTCTCTGATCATGGAGCCAAAAAGATGGATGGTGGCGTCTGCGTCAACGAGTGGCTGATACGCGAAGGGTATCTCACGCTACAAACGCAGCCACCGACGCTGACGACTATCGAAAGGTGCGAGATTGACTGGAGCAGGACGAAGGTCTGGGGCGATGGTGGGTATTACGGGCGCATCTTCCTCAATGTAGAGGGGCGAGAACCACAGGGCATAGTCAAGCCCGGCGAGGTTGAGGCGCTACGTGATGAACTTACTGCGAAGTTAGAAGTGCTGGTTGATCACGATGGCGTGAATATTGGGACGAAGGTCTACAAACCACAAGAGATATACAAAGAGGTACATGGTGTTCCGCCTGACCTGATTGTCTACTTTGGAAACCTCTACTGGCGTTCTGTTGGAACGGTTGGTCACGGCTCTATCTACACGCTTGAAAACGATACAGGGCCTGATGATTGCAATCACGCGCAGTTTGGCATGGTGATCAAGCATGATCCCGATGCGCACCAAGGTTCAGGTGGGCGCGAGTTGACAGGGCTACAACTGATGGATTTGGCCCCGTCAATTCTGGAACAATTTGGCGTTCCTGTTCCCGCTGATATGCAGGGGAAGGTGTTTTGACGAAGCATACTGAGGAGAAAGAATTAGTGGCAAATACAGGATTTACTATCTGGTTTACTGGTCTTTCTGGGGCCGGGAAAAGTACCCTTGCTGAGGTCATCGAGAGGCGCCTGAAAGATCAAGGGCGCAACGTCGAGATATTGGATGGAGATATAGTACGTACGCATTTGAGCAAGGGCCTGGGTTTTAGCCGCGAGGACCGCGATACCAATATTAAACGCATCGCTTTTGTTTGTAGCCTGCTGACGCGCAATGGCGTAGTGTGCATCTCGGCCGCCATTGCTCCATATAGAGAGGCACGCGAGTGGGCACGCCGCGAAATTGGGGATTTTGTCGAAGTCTATCTCAAATGTCCTATTGAAGTCTGCCGCCAGCGAGACGTAAAGGGCCTCTACAAGCTTGTCGATGAAGGAAAGATCAAGAATTTCACCGGTGTGGACGATCCATACGAAGAGCCTGAGAATCCAGAGCTGGTCATCGAGACGGATAAAGAGAGCGTTGGGGAGAGCGTTTCACGTATCTTCGCAAAGCTTGTCGAGCTAGGATACCTCGAAGGCGAGGGAAACTCCGAAGATGAGGCGAAGGTTGTGACTGAACGCCTGGCAGCCCTGGGCTATCTTTAGAAAATAGGTGTTGATTAAGTATGACAAATCAATTGATTGCTCCTCACGGCGGGGAGCTCGTGTCAAATATGGCAAGTGAGGTAGAGCGGGTAGACCTGCAGGAACGTTCCAGGGGACTGCCCGAGATCACAGTGGGGTCGCGCCAACTGGCCGACCTGGAGATGCTGGCTATTGGCACCTATAGTCCGCTGAGTGGTTTCATGAAGCGCGCCGATTACCTGGGTGTCGTCAACAACATGCACCTGGAGAACGGCTTACCGTGGTCAGTGCCAATAACCCTCTCAGTAACCTCGGAGCAGGCCGTAAGTTTGAAAGAGGGCTCGCAGGTTGCGCTCGTGAACGAACAGGGGACGCTGCAGGCGGTGATGCTTCTTGAAGAGAAATATGGGTATGATAAACAGCACGAGGCAAGCAAGGTTTATCGGACGACAGAAGAGGCGCATCCAGGCGTAAAAGTTGTCTATCAGCAGGGCGATGTGCTGTTGGGAGGAGCTGTACGCGTCGTCGCTTTGCCGAATCAGGCCTTCGCAGAGTATCGCTTTACGCCGGTACAGTCTCGCCGGCAGTTTACTGAGAGGGGCTGGAAGCGTGTGGTGGGTTTCCAGACGCGCAACCCTGTCCACCGGGCACATGAATATATCCAGAAGTGCGCGTTAGAGACGGTGGATGGCCTCTACCTGCATCCCCTGGTAGGTGATACAAAGGGCGATGATATTCCCGCCGATGTACGCATGCGCTGTTACGAAGTGTTGTTGGAGCATTACTATCCAGAAGACCGGGTCGTACTCGGGGTACTGCCTGCCTCTATGCGCTACGCTGGTCCGCGCGAGGCCGTTTTCCACGCGTTGATGCGCAAGAATTATGGTTGCTCGCATTTCATCGTCGGTCGCGACCATGCCGGCGTCGGCAACTATTATGGAACGTATGATGCGCACTACATCTTTGCCGAGTTCGATCCGGCAAAGTTGGGCATCATCCCGATGTTCTTTGATCACACCTTCTTCTGTCGGGCCTGCGACTCAATGGCTTCCTCGAAGACATGCCCGCACGGCACTGATCAACATGTGACATTGAGCGGTACGAAAGTGCGCCAGATGTTGCAGGCGGGAGAGATTCCCCCGCGCGAATTTTCCCGCTCCGAGGTGGCAAAAGTACTGATTGAAGCGATGCGCCAACCTGTAGCGTAATATTAATCAGAGTCTGAGGAGACGAGCTGAGATCTCTTAAGCGTCAAAACTAGCACCTATACTCGCCTCCTCTATTTTGTATGTAGGGTCAAGCAAGAAGAGAGAGAAAAAGATGTTGATTGCTAGAGCACCGATGCGTATCAGCTTTGGAGGCGGGGGGACCGACCTGGAGGCATATTATGCTAAATACGGTGGGCTGGTAATCAGTTCGGCGATCAATAAGTATTTTTATGCTGTCATCACCACTGATGAGTCTGATGACTTGCAGGTTATCTCGGCGGATTATCGCTCGTTATTCCGCCATTCGCCCTACAACGATCTCTTCTGGGATGGGGACCTTGCTCTCCCGAAAGCTATATTGCATCATTTTGGCATTCGTCGCGGTATCAATCTCTTTGTTGCCAGTGAGGTGCCACCTGGAACGGGTCTGGGATCATCCAGTGCCGCAGCTGTTACTATGGTGCGCGCTATTTCGACGCTGGTCGAGCAACCGTTGACCAAGCAGCAAGTAGCTGAGCTGGCTTCGTACATTGAAATCGGTAAAATGGGTATGCCGATAGGCAAGCAGGATCAGTATGCATCTGCTTTTGGCGGGTTGAACAAGATTACTTTTAGCAACGAGGGTGTGACCGTCGAGCCATTACACATTGACCTGGATGTACGAAAAACGTTAGAACGGCGTTTGATGCTCTTCTTTACGGGCAGTTCCCGTGAATCGACCTCTATCCTGAAGCACCAACGTAAATCGACGCAGGATCGTGATGAAGTAGTGCTGCAGGCTCTCCATAATATCAAGCGGGTGGCGGTAGATGTACAATCCTGCCTGGAGCGTGGTGACCTGGACGAGTTCGCGCGGCTACTGGATTATGCATGGCAAGAGAAACGCCGCCTTGCGCCTGGTCTTTCAACAGGTTTTATTGATGAATTATATACGCTCGCGCTTGAGAAGGGGGCATCGGCCGGGAAGATTACGGGTGCTGGCGGTGGGGGCTTCCTGATGCTCTATTGCCATGAGGAGGCGCAGGACATCGTGACCACGGCATTGGAGGAGCGCGGCTTAAAACGTATGAATTTCCATTTTGATCAGCAGGGGGCGACGGTCTTATTAAATGTCGCCAACTTTAACAATCTGTGGGTAGCGCCATATGCTGAGCCTGAACCGCAGTTACAGAACCCCGGATTTGAAAGCCCCTGTGTTTCAACCAGGGGATGAAAAAGCGTTCCTTTGTTCGGGGCATGGGTGGGGAAATCCCCTTCCCAGGCCAAACCACTTGACATGTGTCTCTGTTTTTGGTACACTTGTACTAACTAGGAGCTGTAAGACGGGAAGGTGGGGAACCATGCAACTCGCAGGCAAGCCTTAGACTTCTCTGGCTTCGCTCCCCTTGGGGAGCAGCGTCCGGAGCTGGGCGTGAGTCGGAAGCCAGAGGATGAACGAGCGGAAGGGGAGGCGGTTTCGCGCTCTCCACGGTCACGTGCCTCCACCGTTGGAGCTCGTCGGCTCAGAAGTCTGGCAGACCTTCCACGAGGCTCCTGCGCTTGACCTGGCGAAAAACACCATCATGGCGGGTGCGCCGCGCCTCAAAGCAATTTCGCTGACGGATAACGTGCCTCTTATCACGGCATGGAGCAATGACACTGCTTATGAACATATCTTTGCGGAGCAACTGGCAAATATGATTGAGCCAGGTGATGTGGTTATTGGCATCAGTACCAGCGGCAATTCGTCCAACGTGATCAATGCGCTGCTGCTGGCCAGGCAGTACAGGGCCGCGACCATTGCTTTATTGGGGGCAAGAGGTGGCAAGATCAAGAAGATGGTGGATGCTTATGTCCTGGCGCCGGGCCAAAATATCGAGCAGGAAGAGGATGCCCATGTAATTTTGACGCATGTGATTACCCGCCATATGCGTGAGGTAGTGCGCTCGTATGCCGAAGTGCCGACACCGGCTGATGGGATCAGGACGACCGCGAGGGTCGCCCCATGAGAATCAACTACTCGATCATCTTAAAGTGTTCAACTGTTGCCCGGATGCCTTGCTCTATGTCCACTGTCGGCTTCCAGCCCAGGATGCGCGCAGCCTTGTTGCAATCGAAGTAGGCCAGGTGAATATCACCAGGACGCCTGGGAGCTCGTACAATCTCGGGTTGATACCCAATCTGTGCTGCGAGCAGATTGTAAATTTCGTTGACGGAGGTACCTTTTCCGGTGGCGATACAGAAAATGTCGTTGTCACCATAACCAGGTTCCATAGCAATGAGGTTTGCGCGAGCTACATCCTCCACGTAGACATAGTCCTTCTGCTGCTCTCCGTCCCAATCGATACGGATCGTTTCGTGATTCAGGAATCGTTTTGCGAAGATGGCTATGACACCCGCTTCTCCGTTGGGGTCCTGGCGCGGCCCATAGACATTGCCGTAGCGCAGCGCTGTATATGCCAGGCCGTATGCTTCTTTCCAGTAGCGCAGGTAGTGTTCCGCGACCATCTTGGTGATACCGTATGGTGATTCCGGGCGTTGTTCCACCTCTTCATCGAGAGGTAGTCGAGCGGGGGTGCCGTATGTCGCACCCGATGAGGCAAAGATGATCTTACGCACACCAAGGCGAGAGCAGTTGGTCAAAATATTGAGGAGACCCAGCACATTGACGCGCGCATCAAGCTTCGGATTTTTGGTCGAGACGGCGACGCTATGTTGCGCGGCCTGGTGGCAGACGACTTCTGGTTGCACACTATCGAAAATCTTGTTCAGGCTGTCTTCATCGGTGATATCGACACGAAAGAAACGTGCCTGAGGGTTCAGGTTCGTGTTCTTTCCACCGCCCTCTTCCCACAGGTTGTCTACCACAGCGACCTGGTGTCCTGCCGCGATACATTGATCGACGATATGAGAGCCAATGAAACCCGCTCCACCAGTCACTAATATCTTCATCTAACGTAAATACCCTTTCTATAAGAATTCCGCCTGTCCTCAAGTGAATTATACCAATTGCTCCAGGGCGATCTGCAGTTCTTTGGGGTGCGTCAAGACAGGGAAGATACTCAAGCCTGTTTCCTGGTGCAGGCGTTGGAGCGCGTCGCGATCCTGTGGATTTAACATAGCCACGGTAAGCATATTGCGCTCGCGGCCAACAGGATAACAGTGAAGCTCGTGGGCGAGCCTGGCATTGACGAGTTGCTGTACCCGCGTGGGAGGCTTTTTGGGTAAGAGTGAGAGGTAAGGTATGCCCAATTTGCGTGCAAGGGCTGACCACTCCTCTTCCGTGGTGGGTTGCTGTGTATTGTGGACCTGACGCCCAACCGATTTGTGCGTGGGTCGTGCGGCGGAAAAATTGAAGCTCACGTTTACCTCGCTGGCTGCCACTATACACTCGGTGATGGAGTGACATGGTGACGGGTAAGCGCTGTGGCCAATGGCTATTTCGAGTGGACGGCTGATCTCCCTGTCAAAGCTATTATGAATACGCCAGAGCAAGGCATCCCAGAGGCGACTCTGTACAATCCCTCCTCCCTGGAGGTTCGCTCCAGGCAGCAAGAAGTGCAGTGAAGTATCGAGTAGAAAGACCACGTCTGTTTTGCGTACCAGTGGGCGCAAGCTGTCCAGAAAATAGGTCATGCTGGTACGCGTGTAACTTGAACTCGTTTTGTTGGCAACTCTAAAAAAGAGCACGATAGTCACCAGGGCGAACTGGTTGATGCCTGCCGCCGTTATGTGCTCAATTCTTGCTGCAATTGTATCCACTGTTTCAATGGTCTCATAAACATACGCAGGCGCAGTCTCTTCCATTGAGATCCTGGTTGCAGCTTCATTGCCCATCACTGGCTCCTTTATCAGGTTGAATACACATGGTATCTGATACAATCAATAGTACACAGGCAATCAACTGAAAAGTGTAGTGATACGGTTATATTTCCGTTAAGACTTATCATTTAAGGTTAAGAAGCGTGTACCCGGAGGAAGGAGGATTGGTAATGAAGAGTGGGACGAGCTTCCCCATTGATCCAGGCGATAGGCACGCCTTTGCTTTTTCAAGGTTCGCTAAGTACCTTCAGCGTTTCGGCGCGTACCTGCTCAGCCTTGACGCCCAGACTGTTTAGCACTCCTGCAGCTATACCTCCTCCTTCGCGCATCAGCCCTAAGAGAATGTGCTCGGTGCCAATATAACTGTGCTTCATGAGACGTGCTTCATCAACGGCTAGCTCGATCGCTTTTTTTGCACGGGGAGTGAGGCCGATCTCACCTTGAACGACATGATCTCCGCGCCCGATAATAAATTCAACAGCCTGACGCACGTCGCTCAATTGAACGCCGAGGTTGGTCAATACTTTGGCGGCAACTCCTTCACCTTCACGTTCGATGCCGAGCAAGAGATGTTCTGTCCCGATATAATTCTGTTGGAAATGCTGAGCCTCCTCCTGGGCAAGCATCAAGACCTTGCGGGCACGTTCGGTAAACTTATTAAACCTGTCTCTGTTACTCACTGTGTATTACCTTTCTTTTAAGGGTACAGGGGGGAATGCTGCTTTTAGTGCCTGAATTAACAGAACATGTTTCGTTTATTACGATGCAAGAGTGAAAGGTTGCGATGATAGCGCTTTAGCTGGTAGATAATGCGCGCTACATGAACATTTTAAGATGATCAGCAGTCAGGGTGGTTGACATTACCAGCATAGCACGTCAGTCGATGGGTTTGCAATAGTCTTTTCAAGATGACCTTGACAGAATCATAGTAGAGGTAAGAGAATATAATAACACTGATAAGAAGATGTAGATGCTGGTATTGGAAAAGCTTTCATATTGTGTTACTCAATCTCATAAAATGTTCTCATCTCTTGCGAGGCAGGAACAAATGTGCTATGTTATCTGCAGGAAGGCGCCAAGCAGGGGAATTGGGACAGATGCTGGCTGCTTTGCAGCAGAATGGACGGATCTGTGAGCCAGAAACCGGAAAAAGCCAGGGAAGAGGAAAAGAAGAAGCGTCAGCGCAAAAAGAAGACAAAGCAGACGCTGACCCATGCGGTCACACATATTCGTCTGGTCGAGACGAATCCAGGCAAGCTCTCTGCTCTCGATCAGATGATGGAGGTCTATCTGCCACTGTGCCAGCAATACGTCACCCTGTTCTGCACAGTGGATAGTGCGCCTGACAAATATGCAGACCCCGTCTTTGTCAGTGACCTCTCCGACCGCTTACACCGAGTTGCCATGCAACAAGCAGCAGGCATCGCCAAATCGTGGCGGACCAACCAGCAAGCCGCCTACGATGCCTATCTGGAAGACCTGGCGGATTGGAAGCGTTTGCAAGCGCAGAAACTCGACCCTACACGCAAGGAACCCGAATGGCGCGAATGGAATCTGCCTGAGCTGCGTGTCCCCTGTCTCCAGGCCAATGCCAACGTGGTGGTCGTTGAGAAGGCACAGGACACCTCATTCGATTACTGGCTGCGAATCTCCACGCTGGACAAAGGCAATCCGCTGCGTGTTCCGGTCAAACTTGCTTCCTATCATAAACAAGCTATCGAGGGGAAAATCCTCAATACCTCCACCACCCTCCAGAAGCGCAACGGCGTCTGGTGGCTCACGCTCTCGTTCGATCTGGACGTTCCAGTTTCGACTGAGCCATCAGCGTCAAGAGTAGGGGTGGATGTAGGCATCGCGAACTTCCTCACCACATCCACCGGAAAGAGGTACGGCAGTTTCCACGGCCAGCTGGCGCGCAGGCACAAGCGTGACCGCGAAAAACGCAGAAGGAAAGCGAAGCTCAGAGCGTGCTTGAAAAAGAAGGGCGTCGAGAGGCTTCCTTCCACCAGCAGTGCCAGTGGCCAGCGCTTGGGCCGCCATGTCAAGCAGGAGATGAATCGAGCAGTGAATCTGATGCTTCGTGATCATCCTGATGCGCGCATTGTTTATGAGGATCTCTCCGTTGCCTCGATGCGCTTCAAAGCGCGAGCTATGAACTCCTACTTGTACGCATCCCAACTTGGACACATTCCGCAACAGCTTGCCTGGGCGACCGCCAAGCGCGGCATGGCAGCGCACACCGTCGAAGCCGCCTACTCCTCACAAGAGTGCCATTGTTGCCACTACCCAGACCGAGCGAACCGGCGTGATCAGGCAACATTTGCTTGTGTGGTTTGTCTTCACAGCGATCATGCAGACAACAATGCCGCAGCTAATCTGGCCAGCCGCTTTGGTGACACAGACCTGGCGGCGTGCAAGAATAAAGCCGAGGTGAAAGCCCTCCTGCTCTCCCGGCATGAGAACTGGAAGCAGAAAAATAGGATCGTCGTAGTCGATCCTCCCGTCCAGCTTGGTCTCTGGGGATACTCAGGGATGTCAGCGGACGTAGGTTAACGCGAAAAGACACACCAATGCAATATTTGGTGATGTTTTGAGCAACTATTATGTGTGCTAACCCCTGTACCATTCCTCGTTCGTCTGAAGATAAGGCTTGATTGGAAAGGCGGGAAATCCAATGACAAAAAAAGTGATACAACGTACCGCTAATGAGATAGGATGATGTTTTCCGCTGCAAAGACGCAGACATATATCACACCTATAGAGGCAGATCGACCGAGATGTAACGGGCGAGAAGCGTTGTAACCTAAGCGGAAGCGTAATCGTATTAAAACATAGAGAAAAAACACCAGAAGATCACCATACATATGCAACAATACAACATAAACACTCCCGCGCATAACCCTTTGCCATCATCGGATAGTATCCCTCGTGAACTTGAGTCTGCAGGTGTACCTATTGACATGCAGGAGGCTGCTCGCACGGCGGAGCGAGCACGTCTGCGACAAGGCATTATGCACGTACGAATACGCCACTTTTACTGCACTCTGGAGGAGATGTTCGACCCCTCTTTACAAGGGCAGAGTTTTGTCGTCGGAACCGGTATGGGACGTCCAAATGAACCGGGGAGAGTGATCGACGTTTCGCCTGCCGCGATGCGCCTGGGGGTCAGCCCCGGTATGCCTCTGCGCCGCGCTCATCGTATCGCGCCGCGCGCGCGCTTTCTCCCGGCCTCGTACGAGCGCTATCAGCCAATCCTGCAGAAACTGCGCGAGCGCTATCGTTCCTATTCTCGCATTATTGAATCGATACCTATTGCAGACACCTTTATTGATCTGCGCGGCTGTGAAATTCCCTTTGACTCGCCTGTTGCGCTGGCAGAACGGCTCTGCGCGGAGATCGCGGAGATGGGATTGACCGCGCTCATCGGTATCGCCAACGGAAAGGCTATTGCTGAACTGGCCGCGCTGATGAGTCGCAAAGATGGACGCCGGGGTGTGCTGTATATTCCAGCCGGGCGCGAGGCTTCGTTTGTGCAGACGCTGCCTCTTTCGATGCTTTTGCAGCTGCGGGCAGCGGGAACCGGTATTCCAAGCGCATTACCAGATCTGGGAGAACAGGAGGAGAATCCTGGTTCTCGCCCGCCTGAAGTTGAGGGGAAGAGCGAGCAGGTCGATTCGGTGGCGGTCGCTGAACTGGTGGCACACCTGCGAGATTTCGGTATAACAACCTTTGCCCAGGTTGCAACACTTTCGGAGGAAGGATTGCGCCGCCGCCTTGGCCGTCTCGGCTCGTGGGTAAATCGGGTGGCCTGTGGGGAAGATAGTAGCCTGGTTGTACCGGATGCGCCTCCTATGAGCCAGAATGCGCGAGTGCGGTTTCATACGCCTTCAGATGCCGATGAAACCTGCGCTGCCATTGGCAAGCTTGCCAATTACCTGGGAGAACGCCTGCGAGAGCAGCGGCTGAAAGGACAGACTATCGCCTTGATGCTCTGGCCTCATCGTTTTACGCGCCATGATACGCGCAGGCTTGTGATGAATGAAGAGGGTGAGGAGGTAGCGGTCACTGCCGCCGAGGAGACTGTTGGAGGCCAGATGGTGCTTTCTCGCCACACGGATGATGCTGGTGTAATCGCTAATCATGCTTTGATGCTTTTCGCGCATTATCACCGCCCCGCCAATCGCTACTTGCAGGTACAATTGCGTATTGGAGACATTGTAGCGGTAGCGCAGGCTTACTATCCACCGCCCGCGCGTTCCAGGGGAAGGCCAACCCGGAAGTTGTAGTTAGCTTTGCAGCGAACGAGCCAGAAAGCCTTGTCCATGTATGGCAGGGATGAATGGCTCTTCCTTATTTGGGGAAGGGGTGGGGGCACAAGAGGGATTGACAGAAGGCAACTACTTGACTATACTGTGAACAGGTGTTCAAGAACGATGGGATGCACGCAGCATGAAACGAGGGAAGACTCCCACCTTTTTAGTCGAATTGCCGTTGGCCACCAATGAGGCACAAGCTCAACACCTGCGTGCTCACTTGGAAGCTGCCCGCTGTCTCTATAACGCGCTCTTGGGTGAGGCTATGAAACGCCTGCGCCTCATGCGTGCTGATAGCAGATGGCAAGAGGCACGTCATCTCCCCAAAACGCGGCTGCACCAACGCAATGCTCTTTTCTCTTCCCTCCGAAAGCAGTATGGCTTCTCTGAATATGCTCTGCACCACTATGCCAAAACTGCTCGCTGCAACTGGATTGCTGACCACATTGACTCAACGATGGCTCAAACCCTGGCAACAAGGGCCTACGAAGCGGCTCGTGCCGTCTGCTTGGGCAAGGCTAAGAAGGTGCGCTTCAAAAGTCGAGGACGCGGGTTGGACAGCGTCGAGGGCAAACGCAACGATACAAGGCCTCGTTTTCTTTTGCAAACACCGCAAGAGGGGAACGCGGGCTACCTCCTCTGGGGCAAGGACCGTATTCCTGCACTCATTGATCGGGAAGATCCCGTCATCAACCATGGGCTAGACCAGCGGATCAAGTATACCCGGCTCGTTCGTCGTCGTGCAACAAGTGAACATGCGACGGGTGCAGACAGTGATGGCAACCGCTACTACGTCCAATTGGTAGTTGAGGGGGTCCCCCATCAGAAACGCAAAAATACGGTCGGCAGCGAGACGATCGGGTTAGATCTTGGTCCATCCAGTCTCGCCATCGTACCCCGTCAGGGACCGGTTCAACTTCTGACGTTCTGTGAAGAACTGCGACCCAATGCACGCAAAAAACGACGGCTACAGCGCAGAATGGATCGACAGCGCCGGGCGAATAACCCGCAGAACTACGATGAAAAAGGTCGGGTGAGAAAGGGACGGCTCACCTGGAAGAACAGTCGGAAGTATCTCTCAACACGTCGAGAGCTCGCCAATGCTGAACGCAGGCTAGCAGCTCATCGCAAAAGCCTGCATGGGCATCTGGTCAACGACCTGCTCCGTGTGGGCAAGACGATAAGACTCGAAAAAACCTCATTTCGAGGGTGGCAAAAGGTGTTTGGTAAGTCCGTTGCCAGATCAGCACCAGGGATGTTTTCTACGCATCTGAAACGCATAGTTGCAAAAACTGGCGGCACCCTGAGCGAAGTCAGCACGTACCAGACCAAACTGAGCCAGTACTGTCATGGTTGTCAGACCTACACCAAGAAACCATTATCCCAGCGTTGGCACTCCTGCTCGTGTGGGGTTGGTCCGGTTCAGCGTGACCTGTACTCAGCCTTTTTGCTCGCCTTCTTCAAATCAGCAGATACTCCTCCCTCTATCGCCCAGCAGGACTGGGAAGGTGCGGAACCGCGCCTTTTGACTGCGGTGGAGTGTTTAAAACAACGTGCGAATGAGGGGCATGCTTTGCTGCGAAGCTTCGGCATACCCGGAGCCGGAGCACGTCAGTCGAAAAGTCTTGTCGATCCCCAACAAGAGCGATCTTCTTCCCTTCTCCTGTATCGGAAAGGAAGATTCGAAGCGTTGGAAGAGCGGCAAGAACCCCCCGTCTTTGAAGCGGGGGAGGTTTCAGTTGCAATGGCTCGCTACAATTAACCTGAGACTCCCCGCCATCAATGGTCGGGGGTTCTGCTGTCGTTCCGACTCTCTCTACCCTTCGATAGAGCCTCGTCGGAGACCAACAGAATTTTAAGCCGACGAACTCTGACGTGGAGGACATCCGCGTTTCGGAGCAGACTGCTCGTCTTTCGTTCGTTGTTCCTCTTACTTGCGACTTGCGCCCATCTCCAAGCGCTGCTCCCAGAGGAACCAAGCAAGAGAAGAGAGAAGTAGTATGCATTTGGTTCAACACGGTAGTGTTTTTACCCAAGGAACCGATTTACCTTGGAACCCACAAGCACTATTGAGTTGTCAATGTACTAGAACAAATATACCATCTTATCTGGAGAATGTCAATATGCTATCATGGAGACATGAACAAGACACGTACAACCATTCGATTAGAGGAGCAGGATCGGGAAGCGATTGCGGTGATCAAGGTGCACTATGGGATCACATCGGACAACGATGCAATCAGACTGGCCTTACGAAAAGTGCATCGGGAGATCAAACGCGAGTCCACTCCACCCCGCTCCAAATAAGGAACGCTTTTCATCCCCCGCATGAATGACAGGGGCTTTCAAGCGATCTTAGGTGTAAAGGGAGACATTTCTGTAACGTCTCACCCTTCTAAAACGTACTAGTACCAGGCGGTTGCTCTGAATTCTATGAGCAACAATAAGAAATGAAGCCGGCATGGGGGGTGTGATATTCTTCTTTTCTATTTATGCGTACCGGTTGGGGGCAGATTATGTCCGATACGTTAACAAATAGCGGCCCTTCGGGAACTGGTACCACTCCAGTCGAAGAAAACTCAGAGCATAACAAGACATCTCAAAGCGATATACCTGTCACAGAACAACAGGACGTTTCAACGCAGCCGCATCAGCCAGTTGCTGAAGACGTGACGACTAAAGAAGGGGCCCAGGGTTCACCATCGATAGCGGACAATGCAAGTACCACTGAGGAAGAGGATTCACAGCGTCTAAAAATGGTGGAGGATGGCGCAAAAAGCGATGGAGAAGATCGAAGTTCAATTGCGGTAGAGGACGGAGCCAGGAGCGAAGAGGAAGACCAGGGCTCAACCACGGCGGAGATAAGCCCTGAGGAGGAGGCTGAAAATGGTGCAAAAGTTGACGGAGAAGTGCCGGAGATAGCAACACCTGTTGATGCATCACCTCCTGAAGCCGGTAATACAGCAGGGACGTTCAGCAATGGGGGCGCCCGGGCGGTGGTTGCGCTGGCTGGACGTTTTGCTCGTCTCCGCAGTGATAAGCGAATGCTCTGGATTGCTATACCTCTTTTAGTATTGGTCTTAGCAGGTACGATAGTTCCTACAGCGATGGCCATTGGCTATGGAATGGGCGCCTATTCTACTTATACTACCCTGCGCGCCGAGGCCAATGATGGTCTTCAGCACTTGCTCAACGTCAAAACAGTTTTTACTGGCCTCAATGCCCATCCAACAGGATTTCTTGATACAGGGAAATTACATCGCGCGCAAAAAGAATTTACTGCTGCTCACAAGGATTTCCAGCAGGTAGAGTATACGCTCGATCATGCAGCTGTCATCGCCACTGTCATGCAGTATTTACCCCAGTATCGCGCGCAGGTTAGCTCTGCCCGCGCCCTCAGCCGGATCGGGATAGACGTGACAGATATCGGGCAAGAGCTTGTTCAAGCGGCTATGACGCTGGCGCCCACGTTTCGTGGCCCACTCCTGAATGCCACCAACGAACCGCTGGTTACTCCCGCAGTGCTTACACTTGTACGGACGACAATAGATCAGATCCTACCAACCTTGAATGATATTCAAACTCAGAGTCATCTGTTTTCGCTGGATGCGCTGCCGGCCAGTATCAGTGCTCATCAGCGTGCCCAAGTGGTGCAATTGATGCAACTGATTCCCCAGGCACAGGTAGACCTGGTGCAGGTTCGTGATCTGCTGGATGCAGCGGGGTGGATGCTTGGCGTCAACGAACCGCGCACATTTCTTGTACAGACGATGGATCGAGGTGAGCTACGCCCAACAGGAGGATTTACCGGGCAATACGGTGAACTCTCTATTAAGGGAGGTCGCATGGCCCCATTTTCATTGAGGGATATTTCGCTGGTCGAGTATGTTGATAACAGTCCTACACTTGGACAGCTAGCTTTGCCCCAGTATCGCAGCTGGTGGCCGTTTGCGAACTGGGGACTGCGCGACTCCAATCTTTCCGCTGACTTTCCGACCTCCGCTCAGATTGCCATCAAGAAATACAAAAGCGAGGTCGGTCACAATGTCGACGGCGTCATCCTGTTCACCCCCTTCCTGGTTCAGCACGTGCTCCAGGTGATAGGGCCAATACATATAGGTGGCTATAACGACACGATTACTGCCCAGAACGTCGAGGAGCGGCTGCACTACTACCAGCAGGATAACGCGGGGCTGGCTAAGCAGGCCGTATATCAACCAGGTGACACCACCACATCTAGCCGTAAACGCTTTACATCCCTATTGGCGCACATGTTATTAGACCGTGTGCGACATGCTCCCCCGGACGAAATCCTTGCCATAGCGCGCCAGGCGCTCCATGATTTGAAAACAAAAGATTTGCAGATTTACGTCACAAATCCTCAGGCGGAGTCAGTGCTAGAAAAATTTGGTGATGCGGCGCAGGTTGATCGTTCCACGACACACGATGGTTTATACGTTGTACAGGCCAATATCAGCGCGAGCAAGGCATCTCAGTTTGTACGAACCATCATGCATGATAGTGTGACACTGAATACGGATGGTGGCGCCACGCATATCATGCAACTACGTCTCGTTTATAACCAGGTAGGGCCGGTCTATGGCTACGACACCTACCATGATTACGTCAGGGTTTATGTCCCTCCAACGAGCAAATTTCTATGGGGAGATGGCTTCGACACGGGTACGCCACTCTGTGGAGCGACTTATGTCGACTGTCCGCAAAATGGCGTGTATCCAAAAAATGAATTGCAGTGTCCTCCCGGTCAGTATCAACCTGGGGCATCCGCGCCCTCGATAAGCGATGAGGATGGCGCACGCTGGCACCCCCTTGATACTGTAGGGCCGCCGACCAATTTTCAAAGCGATGAACCTGGGCGAGCGATGTTTGGAGGTTGGGTGGTTGTCCCGAAAAATTGTACGATGACTGTAACGCTTTCATGGTACGTTCCGCCTACGGGCCATACTACCCCCTATGCGCTGCTGGTGCAGCGCCAGGCGGGTACCTTGCCCGAATTGGATCTCACTATTCTGCCGACTCCTGGAAATTGTAGTGTGCTCAAGACGGCGGGGCAATACTTTGATGGCATCCTGGCTGAAGATACCTCCTTTGCCCTCAAGCCCATGCCAGCAGGTGCTCATGTGAAATCGAGCTGTTATCCCCAACCAGCGGTTTAAGCTTGTGCTAGTACTTCGAGAAAGGCTCTAGCGTTTGATGTGACGACTCTCTATCCCCTAAAGGGGATGAGCTTCTGAGTCACTTCAATGGTGTGGCCTGTCCCCAAAGGAACCTACTTATGCAAGCAGTGGTTGACCCGTCGACTGGCTCAGACAACAGGCATCGTGAGCGATACCAGGGGCGCGTCTGCCCTCCTACTACGCCTGGGCAAGCCAGGACGTAGATACGTAACGGAACGAGGAAACATTACATGCTCATCAAAAGCAAGTTTGTGCATATTCACTGCGCCAACGATGTCACGGTGGCCAGTAAAGCCACAGCCTCTACACACCCAATGTCTGCCTTTGGGCTTCTGTTTATGCCCACATACAGGACACTGGCTCGATGTTCCTCGTTCCGAGCCCGTGAAGCTCATGATGTGGGCTTGTTTTGCCTTATGAGTCAGGTAGTCGATGTCTGTGCCATATTCCCATAAAGCCATACGCTGGTTGTGGTACCGTCCGCTATCTTTGTTGCGGACACCATGGGGGTTACCGATAAAGAGCTTGCCAACGCGCTGCTCCACACAGAAATTGATCACTTGTCGTGTTGCTTTGTGCCGCAGAGCACGAATTCGGCGTTCTGCTCTCGATTTGATCTTATTCTTGGCTCGCTGAAGTTTCTTCCATAGTCGGGAATACTGCTTGCATCTGGATTGCTTCTTGGCAGTCTTGCCCAATTGCTTGCTTCTCTGGCGTTTGAGAGAGCGGATGCCACGGCCCGATACAACCATGGCTTGTCCTGTGTTTGTCGAGACGGCGGCCAGGTGGATTTCACCAAGGTCTACAGTTGCCTGTACTTGTCCTGGCGTCTCCTCAGCATTGGTAGAACGACACGCCCGTTTTCGCAGCTCACAGCCTGAGCAGGCCACTTGACCGGATAGAAGCGTTTCTCTCGCCATGGATACTTCATCTTCATGTGAGGATGCTTTTGGCGGAGCTGGTGTGTGGTATCGATGTTGGCAAGAAAGGCATGGACAACCATCTGGACAGATTGGCTATGCAGCGCAAATTGTCCCTTGGTTGCCTTTTGCAATTCATTGCGACTAGGCCATTTGGCATGAGCCATTCTGGCCTGCTTATGCGTCTCGCAACAGAGGTTCCATACACGGGCCGCTTCCATCTGAGCCGCTTTCAGGCCAGCAAACAGCTTTGGGCTTGGTTGCAATCGAAACACGCGGACTGTATTCATTGCTGCCTACTTGCCTGTCTTCTGCTTCTTGATGTGTTCCTGTATGGCCGTCAAAATCTCTCCATTGAGAGACCGATTGTTTTGTTTTGCTCTCTCCCGTATCTGTTTCAACAGATGGGTAGGGAACCCGATAGTGAGAGGCTTGATATCTTCTTTCACGCAACCATTTTATCATTACTTTAGTTGCATATCGAGTAGTTACGGGCGCTTTCATCCCAGTCCCCTGAAGGGGATGGGACTTCCCGCGCCCATCTGTTAAAGCCTCTCGAGGCACTCTCTAAGCACAATTGAGGTTTCATCGTATTGATTTTGAGAACACAGCTATTGACACCGGCCTATCCCTACTCGTATACTGCTTTTGCAAACGACACGGCGCGTTTTTCGTGATCAATATGGATGAGCGTATCATGGGTAGAGAGTAGTATAAAAAAGCATTATGGAACAACCGGCCCTATTAACAATCTTACGTACTGAGACCGTCTATCGTTTTCGCCTCGAACTTCCCGAAAGCTCATCTCAAGCGGGCCAGGAGTATATCATTGACCTCACGCCTGAGATACGTGAACGACTGAGGCGCACACTTCAATCAGTGGCGCAGTACATGCAGACGTTGGCACAGGCGGATGTGAAACGACAGACAATGAAACTGGGGGTTGTCAATGATTCACTCCTCACGCTAGGACGTTTCCTTTTTGATCAATTGCTCCCATCCCAAATGCAAGATGCACTGCGGCGACTCGATAACGCCCTTATCATCGAGACCAATACCCCTGAAATTCCCTGGGAACTCTTGTTTGAAGGCAATGCGAAATCTGGCCGTTTTCTTTGCCAGCACCTCAGTATAGGTCGACAGGTGAGTGGTCGTGAGGAAGTACGTCACTCTGTAGCAGATCGCGCTACCCGAAAAGTTGGGCGCCGTGAAACGCAGGGGCTGACAGTCATGTTCCTGGTGAATCCCGGCAGTGATCGTCCAGTGGCCGAAGAAGAGGTTGCTACACTCTGTACCACTCTGCCCGAATCGGTATCACGCATCATTCTTTATCGTCAACAGGCGAATCAATTAGAGATAAAAATGCGTGTCGGCGCCGACTCACCGCATGTTTTGCACTACGCGGGACCAGTCCCTTTGAAGGTGGGTGAAGAGCATGTGCTGGCGCTGGGAGGCAGTTCTCGTTTAGATAGCGCCGCTATTGAGCAATTATTCCAGTCTTTACCCAGGCGACCCCTGGTTTTTCTCAGTTACCATGAAGACGAGCGGCAGGGTCGCAATGGTAGTGGGGCCGCCAGTCAGCAAGAACGAGAAGATTCTATGGAGCGCCTGGCGAATAACTTGCTAGTGTCGGGGGCAGGTGCTGTCCTGGCGATGCGCTGGCCTGTCAACACCCAGCGCGAGCGAGAATTTGCAGCGCTTTTTTACCAGGAAGTGGCTGATGGTGTAGCTCTGGGTGAGGCTGTGCGACGAGCGCGCATGAGCATGGTCCAGCACCGCCCCGATGATACATCGTGGATGTCCTTTGTACTCTATGGCGACCCTATGTTGCGGTTAGTGACGGCTTCAGTATCTAGTAAGGAGCGCAGCGGTGAACTGCGTTTTGAGCCTTTTGATGATAATCACCTGATCCCTCCAATCATTCCCTCTTCTAATACGCTTGAACGCCGTTTTTTGCAGGAAGTGCTGGGGCTGGCGCTGATGGAGGCGCGGCGTATGCACAAAGACTACCTGGGGACGCCTCATCTTTTCATTGCTCTTACGAAGTTGGATGGGGGATGTACACAGGATGCGCTGCGGAGCCTTGGCTTCTCTCCCAAACAGGTACGTGATGTGATTCGTTTGGCGCTGGGGAATGGAAAGGCGACCAGCGATACGCCTATACTACCAACGCGCCGCTGTAAAGAGATTCTTCAAACTGCAGAACAAAATGCGCTGGAGTCTGGCTCGACTACGATAGATGAACGAGCGATAGCGCAAGCCGTGTTGAGTGAAGGGGACGGCGTGACGCATGAATTGCTCACGAAACTGGGGATCAATCCGGCGCAGTTGATCGAACTTGTCCTGACCAGCAATGCTCGCGCCTTGCTCGAGCTTGTGCCCTCGATCAGCGCAAATCCCGCGGACGCGTCCATTGAATTGCCGGTAGGAATAAGCCCTGACGTGGTAGTGAAGGGAGGCAATTCAGTCCTGGAGCGCCTGGGGCGTGATTTGACCAGGCAGGCCAACCTGAAGCAACTGACCCCCCTGATTGGACGCGAAAAAGAACTCCGCCTCTTGATGCAGACATTGATGCTCAAGGATCGCAACAATCCCGTTTTGATTGGTGATTCAGGCGTGGGGAAAACAACGATTGTGGGAGGCCTTGCCCAGCGCATTATTGATGGCAAGGTGCCTGCCGAATTGCGCGGCAAACGGCTGATCGAGCTCTCGGCCAGTTCCCTGGTGGCCGGCACCAAGTATCGTGGTGAATTTGAGGAGCGGCTGTTAAAAGTTTTAGAAGAAGCAGAGAGCGCCGGCAATATTATCCTGTTTATCGATGAGATGCATCTGCTTATTGGCACAGGTCGGGCCGCCGATGGCAGCATTGATGCGGCGGGTATTCTGAAGCCTGCCCTGGCTGGAGGTCGGTTGCGCTGTATTGGTGCGACTACCCCGCAAGAATACCGCCTGATTGAAAAAGATGCCGCCATGGAGCGCCGTCTGCGCCCGGTGATGATTGAAGAACCAACTGCCGAGGAGGCTCTGACTATTCTCACAGGCATGCGTGATTTGTATGAGCAGCATCATAACGTCAGTATTACCAGTGAAGCGTTGCAAGCAGCTGTGCATCTTTCTGTGCAGTATCTGCCGAATTTGCGGCTTCCCGACAAAGCGTGCAGTGTACTGGATGAAGCATGCTCGCAGGCACGTATCTTTTCCATGGAAGATGCAGCAGGTGCGGTTGAGGGAACGAAGCAAGGGGATGATGGCGAAGACGAAGAACTGAATGAAATGCCTGCGATCAATGCATCAATGATTGCCGAGGTAATTTCACATCGCACTGGTATCCCTGTGCGAGCGCCGGGCCGCGAGGAGCGGGACCGCCTGTTGAATCTCGCGTCTCGCCTCAAGTCACGAGTGGTCGGTCAGGATGAAGCTATCAGTCGTGTCACGCAGGCGATTCAAGTGGCGCGCGCAGGTTTGAAGCAGCGCAATCGCCCTGCCGGCGTCTTCCTTTTCTTAGGACCTACGGGGGTTGGTAAGACCGAGTTAGCGCGTGCCCTGGCCGCAGAAGTTTTTGGCTCTGACGAACACCTGATTCGCATTGACATGTCGGAGTACATGGAGAAGCACGCCGTCTCGCGCATGGTCGGAGCTCCTCCCGGCTACATCGGGCACGATCAGGAGGGGCAGTTAACTGGTAAGCTGCGCCGCCGCCCGCATTGCGTCGTCCTGCTGGATGAACTGGAGAAAGCTCATCCAGAAGTCTTTGATCTCTTCTTGCAGGTCTTTGATGCCGGCCGCCTGACTGACGCACAGGGCCACACCGTCGATGCTCAACACGCCATCTGGATTATGACCTCAAATGTTGGTACCGATATGCTGGGGCGCTCGATGCCGAGTGGGTTCCGCGCCGGTGTCAAGGGGACGGCAGAAGAGATGCAGCGCGAGCGCCTGCTGGAACGGCTGCGCCAGACCTTCCGTCCTGAATTTCTCAACCGCGTCGATGAGGTAGTGATTTTTCACCCTCTGGGGCAGGAACAGGCCCGTGCCATCACACGCCTGCAGATGAACGAGCTGGGCGCTCGCTTGCTTGAACAGGGATTGACGTTGCATGCTGAGGATAGCGCTATTGACCTGCTCTGCAAAGAGGGATTCAGTCAAACGCAGGGAGCGCGCCCGTTGCGCCGTGCCATCGAGCGACTGCTCACCGTTCCTCTTAGCCTGCGTATCCTGCTCGCCAATATTCCCGAACATGGAGAAGTCCATGTGAAGGCCGTGGATAGCCAACTTGAGATCGATATTCGGGAACCTGGGCAAGTTGTAGAAGAACAGCTTGAGGAGGATGTGGGTGCCGAGGTTGATGCAATATGATATTTTTCAGCAATCGGGAAAACAATCTGCTTCTGTATGTATAGCAAATATACAGAAGAGGAGTGAAGGCCACAAGACAGTGTGGCCTTCACTCCTCTTCTGCAAAGTGGAGAGAGGTCGGACAACGATATCCGTTCTAGAGCGGTAGCGGGGACCGAAGTATGTCTGGAGCAAAAGCTACAATGAAACACGCCCGGAGTCCTTCTCAGCAGTACATGCCTGGAGCCGAAGCTACAACAAAACATGGCTGGAGCAGCACTCAACAGACTATGCCTGAGCAGTGCTCAACAGAGCAAAGTGGCACCCCATCGATCACCCTCTACCGCTATTTATAGTATACTGCCAGCTACTTTACTCACACTTTTTTAAGGCTTCAACCAGTCTGCTGTGGTTGTTGAGCTTCAAGAGTTCTTTATAGGCGGAATGGGGGATGTTGCTTACCCCAATGATTTTCACAAATAGAGAAGATTCTTCTTTTGTCTTATGTAAGAGCTGAGTGCTCCCCCGGCTCAAGTACGGGGGGTTCCGAGCGTCCCGTCCACGCTTCCAGCCTGCCGTGCCGAAGCAGAAAAGCTGGCTCTAGTGGTGGTTCGCTCGGACTTTGAGACAGACGCGCTCCGGCTCTGGGAATACCAAAGCTTCGGGGCAAGACCTGCCCCTCTTTCGCGCGTTGAACAAGACGCTCGTATGCTGTCCGCAGGCGCGCATCCGCACCTTCCCAGTACTGCGCGTACCGGGCACACGAGGGCGTGAAGTCTGCTGGATCCAGGTAGGCCGCCAGAAACGCGGAGTAGAGGTCGCGTTGCGCTGGCCCCACGCCACAGGCGCACTGATGAAACCGCTGCGACAACGGCTTTTTCACCGTCTTGCCGCAGCCATGGCAAAACTGTGACAGTTTGGTGCTGCGGGTGGGAACTTCGTGCAGGGTGCCGCCCGTGCTTGCAACGGTGCGTCTCAGTCGGTCAATGAACATCCCTGGTGCACGAAGTCCCACGCTTTTGCCGTAGCGCTTCTGCCAACCTTTGTAGGAAAGTTTTTCGGTGAAAATGGTGTTGCCTACCCTCACAATCTCATGCACCATCCGGCCATGCAGGCTCTTGCGATGTGCCGCCAACATGCGCTCCTTGCTGGCTTTGCGCCGCCTGGTGGCCTCATATCCCTTGCTCCGCTTCCAGGGGGCGCTTCCCTTGCCCCGCTTCTTGGGCCGTCCCTGCTCGTCATAGTGCTCCAGATTGGCTGCACGTCTTTGTCGATCCATCTGGCGCTGCAACCGACGGATCTGCTTCTCCTGCGGAGCCAGTTGCTCGGCTAGGACCTCCAAACGGGCTGGGGCAACCCTGGGGACGATGGCGACGGTGGAAGGTCCCACATCCAGGCCCACAACATCGGTGCCGACCGGGTGTTTCGCTTTGTGGTACGCAGTGCCTTCTAACGCCAGCTGCACGAAGTAGCGGGAACTGGTAACATCTGCTCCTTGTGCGCGCGGACTGGAGGCCGGACGCCGGATGAGCCGGGCGTACTTGATGCGCTGAGCCAAGCCATGTGTGACCACCGGGTCCTTCCCGTCGATGAGCGCGGCAAGCTGCTCGTCCTTCCAGAGGAGAAAGCCCGCCTTTCCCTCCTCTGGCTGCTGCAAGACAAAGCGCAACCCGGTATCGTTGCGCTTATTCTCGATGCTGGAGAGACCTCGCCCTCGGCTTTTGAAGCGCACCCGTCGGGCCTGGCCCAGGCAGACCCGGTTGAGCGCACGGTAAGCGCGCGTGGCCAGCGTCTGAGCCAGCACTGCCTCGATGTGCTCGGCAATCCAGCCCACGCGCAGTCCTTTGACCGCTTCGTGCAGGGCGGCCTCTGAAAAGCCATACTGCTGGCGCAAGGCCGAGAAAGCCGCCGCACGTTCCTGCTTGTGGGTGCGAGGGATGGCACGCGCCGCTTGCCATGCCGCATCTGACCGCATCTGGCGCACCCGCCTGTTCCCCTCAGAGAGGATGGCGTTGTAGAGCTGGCGTGCGGCTTCGAAATGGGCGCGCAACCTGCAAGCTTGTCCCTGGTTCACGACGAGAGGGAGTTCGAGCAGAAACGTGGGCGTTTGCTGTTTGGGATGCTTGTTCTCCTTGGTCTGCTGTGTGCCCATCAACCTCACGCTTTCTCTTGGAATAGAACACCGGTTCTAATTATACCAACTGTTCCCGCCGCTGTCAAGCAGTTCAGCACTGAGCACCGGGGCAATCGTATCTAATTTCAGGCGCCTTGTAGAGCACATTTATAAAGTAGGGCTTTGGAAGCTGCCTTGTCGTAAGGAACGACGCTTCATGCCTGGGGTGAATGCGCAGGGCTTTCGCGCTCGGTTTACCGTAAAAGTCATCGTAGCCTGGGACAGGCCATTTTGTGGTATGATACAGCTTAGAAATACATGTGATTGAACAGGCCTTTGGCTCTGTTCTTTCTATAAACATCTAACTCAGGAGGCACTTTAGAATGAAAGCCGTTAAAACACATGTTGGGCGCTGTGACACCTGTGGTGAGCCAGCGGCCTATGCACAACTTCTGCCCGGGGGCCGTAAATTTCTTTTTTGTGAGCAACATGCGCCCTTGCTTGTAAAAAAGCAGGCAGAAGCCACGGCGACTGCCACAGAAAAAGGCAAGAAATAGAGCATAGAGAAAACGAACATTGACACTGCTATAGGGTGCATGTTACTATTCTCTTGTCAGGTAATCAAACGGGTATGGCGCGGTGCGCTGAACTCATATACGTCAACGGAACGAAGAACCATGTATATCATTCACTTCATCCAAATGAGCAACTTTGCCGCCTAGGCGATCACGCCGGGCCTATGCGGCAGGAAGTGGCGCTATCAAAAGCAACTACCCGCAAGCGGGCAACACCCGAATGTGCGAGTAGCTTCTTTTCGCTTTCTCATTCATCGCGCAACGTTTTCTTCCTCGCTTCTATCCTCGGGTGTATCGCCGTAAGGAGCACTCTTCTCCCTGGTGCTCTGGCGCGCTTGTGCAATCCCGATCCAAGCACAGATAGCTTGCTGAAGACCTGAAAACCCGGAGAGTCTGCTCCACTTACAAACTCTTGCATATGTGCCTTTGTGCGTCTTCTTACTACTCATTCACCTTTCTGAAAATATCGTTATATGTATGCTTCCAGGGGAGAAAAACTCATGTCAACCGCACAAGATAAGCTACTAAAAGATCAGGCACTCGAGGTGGAAGAAGTCGAGGCGTTGAAGCCACGGCGGTCAATACCATTATGGCGTAATCGCGACTTTCTTTTGCTTGTAAGCGGCCAGGCGGTGTCCTCAGTAGGGTCGCAGATCTCGCTGGTGGCCTTTCCATTATTGGTTCTCGCGCTGACTAACTCGCCAGCACAGGCAGGCTTGATGACTGCCCTGCGCGGGCTGCCCTTCGCTCTTTTTTGCCTGCCTGCAGGTGCGCTGATCGATCGCTGGGATCGCAAGCGCGTTATGATTCTCTGCGATATTGGTCGAGCGATTGCGCTGGGCAGTATTCCGGTTGCCCTTGCTTTTGGCCATCTGACGTATATACAACTCTACATGGTGTCATTGGTTGAAGGGACGCTCTTCGTGTTCTTTAACCTGGCGGAGACTGCGTGTATTCCTCATGTTGTGTCGAGGGAGCAATTACCTGCTGCTGTCGCGCAGAATGAGGTGCTGTACTCAGTATCGAGCGTGATCGGACCAGCCCTGGGTCCTATTCTCTATGGCATTGGCAGAGCCATTCCGTTTCTCGCCGATGGTGTCTCTTACGCTGTCTCAGCCATCTCACTGTTTTTCATCAAAGTGGAATTTCAAGGAGAGAGGGATGCTGGGCCGCGGAAGCTTTGGGCTGAAATCGGCGAGGGAATGTCGTGGCTCTGGCATAACCCGCTGGTGCGGTTCATTGCCGTGCTGACTTTTGGCCTCATCACGCCGTGCTCAGGCTATGTGCTGGTGATCATCATCCTGGCAAAGAACTTGCATGCAACGAATGTAGTGACTGGTCTCATCTTCGCTGGTGGAGGCATTGGCAGCGTTGTTGGCGCCTTGCTGGTGGTTCCACTGCAGAAGCGTTTCAGTTTTGGCCAGCTGATGATCGGCACTGCGTGGCTCTGGGTGCTGGGATGGCTGCTCTATGCATTCGCGATAAATCCGTGGGTGCTGTTAGTTGCTAACCTGGTGGGCTTTGTTGTGGTGCCAGTCTATATGATGGTGCAGTTCAGTTACCGGCTGGCATTGATCCCAGACCGTTTGCAAGGGCGGGTGAATAGCGTCTTCCGCCTGATCGCCTTCGGCAGCCAGCCAATTGGCCTGGCTTTGACGGGAGCTTTGCTCCAGGTCATGGGTCCTGTTCCCACGGTGATTGTGCTCTTGCTACCACAACTTTTCTTGGCGATCGCCGTGACGCTCAATCCTCATGTGCGTAACGCGCCTCCAATAGGTCAAGTGACACTCCCAATCCCCTAGAAGGGGATGGGCTTCTGGACAACGCGAACGGGGGAGCCTATCTCCGGGGAGACCGTATCCGCGATACGTGGTTGAGCCGTTGGCTGTTCCAAACAACAGGTCTCTTGCGAAACCAGGGGCGTGTCTGCCCGACTACTCCTTTTCCCGGTCTTGAGCAGGCCGGGACGGAGATACGTGAAGGAACGAGGAAACTTCAGGTGGACGCCAAAGGCATCCTGATGCATATTGACCGACCCGACGAGGTCGCGGTGGCCTCGAAAGCCACACTTGCGGCAAACCCAAGTTCTGCCTTTGGGCTTGTGCTTGTGCCCACATCTCGGACACCGGCTACTGGTTCCTCGTTCGGAGCCGGTGAAGCACGAGATGCGGGCTTGCGTGGACTTGTGAGTCAAGTAGTCGATATCCTTGCCGTATTCCCACAAGGACATGCGCCCGTTGTGGTGGCGGCCGGAATCCTTGTTGCGCACGCCGTGCGGGTTGCCGATGAAGAGCGTGCCGACTTGGTGTTTCACGCAGAAGTCGATCACCTGGCGGCTCGCCTTGTGACGGAGATCGCGCACGCGCCGCTCTACCCGCCTGCATACCTTGTTCTTGGCGCGTTGGAGCTTCTTCCAGCGGCGGGAATGTTTGGAACACCGGGATTGCTTCCTGGTGATCTGTCCGATCTGCTTCGCTCGCCCTCGTTTGAGCGAGCGGATGCCGCGCCCGGTCACGATCAAGGCTTTCCCGGCATTGGTGCTGACAGCGGCAAGGTGTATCTCGCCCAAATCAACCGTCGCTTGTACCGCGCCGGGAGCCTGTGCCGCCTGTTCCGTCTCGACGCAGACGTGCAACTCGAAGCCGTAGTTCCACACGAGGGTACAGGCCCCAGCATTGTCAGGGAGCGCAATCGGCAACACGATGTACGGTCGCCCTCTCCCCATCGGCAAGATGACACGGCCCTTCTCCAAGGCCACCGCTTGCGCGGGCCAGTGGACTGGGTAGAAGCGCTTCTCACGCCAGGGGTACTTCATGCGCATCTCAGGGTGCTCCCGGCGGAGTTTGCGGGTGGTTTCAATGTTGGCGAGAAAGGCGTGCACGATCATCTGCACCGATTGGCTGTGCAAGGCATACCGCCCTTCGGTCGCCTGCTGCAACTCGTTGCGCCCAGGCCAGCGGGTGTGGCTCATCCGGGCCTCTTTGTGCAGGGAGACGCACAGGTTCCAGACCTGTGCCGCTTCCATCTGCACCTCTCTGAGGTGCTCGAAGAGGGCTGGCGAGAGATGATCGAGCCGATAGATATGTATGGTTTTCATAGACAAGTATTCTTTCTCTGCGCTCGAACAATGGTAACGTACCGCGCGAGAAGGAGAAAAATGAGCGGGGTCGCTTTCATCCCGTCCGCCTTTCCGGGACGGGACTTCCCGCTCCTTTGTTAAAGTCCGTGGAATAAAGCGGGGAGAACTCCATACATAGGCATAGAAGCGGGAAGCACGAAGATGACCAACATTGCAACGCTGGTCATCTTCGTGTTTCCTGGATATATGCTTATCCTCTGTACTGCGGGTTAGGTGGACTTTGCGGATACTGTGGAGCCTGGGGATACTGCTGAGCCTGTGGATACTGTGGATTTGGTGGGTACTGCTGGCTTCTCATCATGCGGAGCTGATTGAGCTCGGCCTGGATAGGCCACTCGGCAAAAGCAAGAATCAATAACATGACGAGGTTCGCGATCGGGACGAACATTAAGAGGCTGAGCGCGCCACTGTACCCTGCTTTCGAGAATATTCTCCACCAGATGACGATGGCTAAGATGATCGAGGCTATGGCGATAATACCGAAAATCAGCCCGAAACCCGTTAATGCGGCGGCTAGCTGCGACGAGGTAGTGTCATTCATGCGATCTGCTCCTTACTAGATGATGATGGTTTTCACAACATGGCTACTTTAAGCAACATTGACCATTATATGACAAATAGTTGTCCAGGTAAACTGTGCTGCTGAACAGCGATTTTATAGCTGGTCAGGGTCTTTCTTCACTTTAAGAACGACGACACTCAACATTTTTGGGACCTGTACTCCAATAGTGGCGTGCGTCAAAAATAATTCGATGAAATACCCCCGTCGACCATGAGCCACGCGCCCGTTGTCCAGGACGATTCATCAGAGGCCAGGTAGAGCGCCATGTAAACTATATCTTTTGCCTCACCGAAGCGACCGAGCGGGATTCGGCTCAATCGCAGGTCACGTGCCTCTTCACTGGTCCAGAGGACGCGCAGCAGGGGCGTCTCGATAGGGCCGGGACAGATAGCGTTGCAGCGTATGCCGTGGCGACCATACTGTACCGCGAAGGATTTTGTAAGTGACAGCAGTCCTCCCTTGGAGGCGGTATAAGCATCCTGAGCCACAGTACTTCCCATGAAGGCAACGAACGAAGCCACGTTGATGATCGAGCCTTTGCCCTGTTTCACCATATGGGGGATGGTGTATTTTGAGCAGAGAAAGGCGCTTTTGAGGTTGATATCCATCACTCTATCCCACGTGGCTTCGCTTAAATCGGTCACGCTCGCGTCCTCTGCTGGCATGATACCGGCATTGTTATAGAGAATGTCCACCTGTCCAAAGGTATCGATGGCAGCCTCAACCATGCGTTCAACCTCGTCCTCGATCGCCACGTTCGCTTTGACGAAGATGGAGGTACCCCCGGTGTCCCGAATGGCCCTGGCCGTTTCTTCGCCCTCTTTTTCGGCAATATCTGTAACCACGACACTCATGGGTTTGCCACGGGCTACATTGCCAGGGATACTATCACGGATATCGTAGGCAAGTTCCCCGGTCAATGAGCCTGCCACGTCACCGGGTGCGTAGTTGAGAGGATGCGTTGAAGAACGGCGGCCTGTGCGCTGTTCGCGCGTATCAATGGTCATCATTGTCAGTATTGGTTCACCCTCGTCGGCAATGACCTCTGACCAGGGATAGGTGAGGTATGCAGGTGAGAAAATGCCGCTGTTGCCGTTGGCATGCGTGTTATGCCAATCGCTGTCCCAATTTGCCAGGGCAAGGTAGACATTGTTTTCGGCGGCTCGCACTCGCCAGATGAGATAGTGAGTCGGGTCAAAGTCTTCAGGGGCAACCGGGCGGTGAAAGGGGATACGCGTGGGGGGGAGACCGATGGGATCCGGGAAATTGAGCAACGCAGGAGCGCAGACCATGTCTGCTCCTTTGCTCGCCAGGACGCGCAGCGTCTCTGGAAAGAGCACGTCATAGCCGGTTGCCAGGCCGATGCGACCGCTGGGAGTGTCAAAAGTTGGCAGGTCAAGATTGCCCGCACTCGCCCACAGGCGGTCTTTTGCTGTCAGATGGAGCTTACGATAGGTACCATAGACGCCTTCGGGATCGATGAGCAGGATAGTGTTGTAGTAGGTTGGAATTGGTTCCTTTACGCGCTCGGCTACCCCAAGCACCAGGCTGATTTGCAGCTCTTTGGCCAGTTCTACCAGCGAGTCGGTTTCTGCACCAGGCACTTCAATTGCGCCATTTTGAAAATGAGCAATGATAGCACCATCGTTCTCATAGGCGCTGGGTGATACGGGCCCTGGTAGTAGCAGTTCTGGAAGTACCAGGACATCGGGCCGTGCCGGGTCGTGGTCGGTGATGAGCGTCTGAACTATGCTGCGTACTGTTTGTGTCGCATTCAGGCTGGAATTCTGTAGGGCCTGAGCCCCCCATTCTTGAAGATTGGTCTGGATAATGGCCACGCAGGAGAGCTGCCCTGGCGGCAATTCACCTAATTCGTACAGGCTATGGTAGCGCAACGGCTCCCAGAGATAGGTGTTGTGCGCAAGCATTACATATGCGGAGGGACGCCGGTCGACGAGACGATCTCCCCACGGCTCTTCATCGGGCGGCCCCCACTTTTTAGCGCGGCTGCGACTCAGATCAACCTCGCCGTAGACAATCCCTTCACCATCATCTAGATACGCCTGGATGGAACCATCGGGATTCACGATGCAGCTTCCTCCGCTGAATTGTATACCGCGCTCGCTGCCGAAGCGGTTCGCCCCGATGAGGTAGACGCCGTTCTCAAAGGCGCGCGCTATCCAGGAGCCGCTAGGTGATTTTTCGTCCAGCCAGTTTGTGGGAAAGAGGAGAACATCCGCGCCATGCAGTGCAGGAACACGCGCGGATTCGAAGAATTCGGCGTCCTGGCAGATCAGGCCGGTTAAACGTCCCAGCGGTGTCTCCCAGACGGGCATGCCGAGATCGCCATCGCGCGCCCAGCGCGGCTCAGCAATATAGGAGTGAATTTTGCGATAGGTGCCAATCACCCCTTCAGGACCGAGCAGGGCCAGACTATTGTAGTAGACATCCGTGGCGGGATCTACTTCAGGGAGGCCGAGAGCAATGATACTGCCATAACGGGCGGCAACCTGCTGGAAGCGCTCGGTGGTGGGTCCTGGAATGGGTTCAACGTAAGGTGCAACTTCAGAACGAGACTCCCAACAATAGCCAGTCGTTGCCATTTCTGGCAGGACGATGAGACGTGCATCATGTTGGGCGGCCTCTTCGACCAGGCGGAGAAGAGCAGTCACATTTTTCTCTTTCTCCCCCAGTGTTGGTTCATATTGAATTGCCGCAACCCGGTATTGGTTGAAAGAGGGTATCGATGTGCTCATGTGAGGCTCTCCAAAGGTATACCTGGAAGGTACTATTTTCTCCTATGATGATGATTTTTTCTGCTTTGCTGTCTGTTCTTTTTACCACGTTTGAGAATGCTACAACGATACCATTAGCTTCGATCAGCGTCAAGGGGGGAAGTGACGGTTTTGTTATCCCATCCATAGCTAAATTGCCCACTATGTCTTTTCTTATAGACATTGTAGGTTTGAAGAGAGGGCAGGTTGTGCAGCTTGCCCTTAAATCTACATTGTTCCATTAACTTCTTGCTTTAACGCCTAATCCAGGCGCCTCTGGCAACACCAGTTTCCCTTTTTCGACGGTGACGCCCAGGTAGGGGTCGTCATTGATCAGCAAATGCCCATCAAGATCAGCATAATCAACGAGAGGAGTCAGGTGGGCGGCGGCTGTAATTGCCAGCGAACTTTCAATCATGCAGCCAATCATCACAAGCAAGTTATGCGCGCGAGCCACGTGAATCATTTTCAATGCCTGGCGAATGCCGCCACACTTCATAAGCTTGATGTTGATACCGTCGACATGCCCGCTGATCCTGGGAATATCTTCTACAGTGACGCAACTCTCATCCGCGATAATGGGGATGGGTACATTGTCCCGTATTAGCTTAAGGCCAGCCAGGTCATGGGCGGGAATGGGCTGCTCAACAAACTCGATGTTATAGGGAGCCAGGGCATTGATATTCTTAATGGCTTCTTTCGGCGTCCAACCCGCGTTGGCGTCGACCCGTATAACAGCCGATGATACGTCGCGAATGGCTTTGATGATATCGATATCATGCCGGGTGCCAACCTTCACCTTAAGAATGGGATGGTCACGCGCGAGCAGGGCTTTCCTGGCCATATTCATTGGCGTGTCGAGCCCCAGGGTAAAGGAAGTATGCGCCGCGTGGGATGGATTGAGCCCAAAGAGCTTGTAGAGCGGGACGTTCAGCATTTTGCCAATGATGTCGTAGAGGGCCATATCGACAGCTGCCTTGGCCGCTGGATTGAGCTGGATAATATTGTCCAGGCGCTCCATAATGTCTTCGAGTGCGAAAGGATCATTGCCAAGGTTGCCCGCGAAGAGTGCGACGCAGGCCAGGGCTGTCTCTTGCGTCTCTCCGTAATACTCATCGGGAGCAGCTTCACCGTAGCCTATATGCTCGTTATTATTTATTTGCACAATGACATTTGATGCGGTGTTTTGCTCACCTCTTGAAATACGGAAAGGTGTTGTGAGCTTGAGATCAATTGGCTTCGCATCGATATGAAGCATGTCCTTTTTCCTTTATGTGCATTGGGCCATACAAAATGCGGCATGGGGACCCGTCTGTCTTTAGGGGACGGGAGGAACTGCCGCCTCTCCTTTCTGTACATACCCGTACCCGTCTGCTTTTTGGAGGACCTGGCAATACTTTTTGCCAATATCGCTCACTTTGCCTTTGGAGGTGGAGATGGTAAAAGCTCCTTTTGCCTTGACTGACACCCTGCCTGTGTGGACTCCAGGATGCTTGAGATGAGCGGGAACGACCGCTTTGACGATATCACCCGTATGAAATGGGTGCGTGAAGTGCTTGGCTTTGGCTTTGGTGCGAGGAAAGCCGAACTCATTCATTAAGCACATCTGGCGAGAGCCATGCCCGTTGGCTGTGATTGCTAGTGGCTTAATCTGCTTGACCTGGAGCACCCGTGGCGTGACTTTCCCCACGCACGCGGCATCTAGCCAGTGCGTTTTGGGCAAGTTGCGAAGCTCGCGGTTGTACTTCGTCATCCCGCCGCTGCCACACTCCAGGGGGAGTCCTAGCTCCTTCAATTGCTCGAAGAGTGCCCATCTCGTCGAGTTGACTGCAGTGGCATCTTTGAGTGGGGCTTTGGCCTGGGCTTGGATCGACTTTCGGAGATCGGGCTTCTTTGCCAGGAAGACGGCAATATCCTGGGTGCCCTTGCGTGTGTTGCAGGGTTCACAGGCCAGGCAGAGATTACTGATGCGGTCAGTGCCTCCGTTGGCACGGGCCACAATATGCTCAATCTCCAGGGGAACGTTCTGCTTGCCACAGTACGAGCATGCTCTACCCCACTTTGCTAAGAGATACTCACGGCACTCATAGCCTGCAAGCGTTCCCTGCTGGTAGTGGATACCGCTGATTTCTGGGTTCTGCATGAGTTGCAAATCGAAGCGAACGAGTTCCAGACTGATCGCCGTGATGGGGCAAAGTTTGCGCAGGCGCTTCACCCAGGTCTCGATGTTGCACACTCTGCTCTGTAAGGAAGGGGCAAGCCAGCCTGGTGGCCTGCTGCGATTCTGAAACCTGGGCTTGCGGTATCTGGTATGGCGTGCTCTTCTGCCACTGCGTACCGCTCGGCGGTCGTCGAGCGCCTTCTTGATCTGCTGGCTGCGGTGCGCAAGCTCTGCGGCAAAAAGCACCTGGCCGCTTTCATCGTTCACAATGGCGATCCCGGTGGTCCGGCTCCCAGGATCGAGTTTGAGGCGGAGAGGCTGGACCTGCGGCTGCTCGATGGCCGCCTTAAGGATGAGTGTAAACGGGTACCGTTTCAGCACGGCTGCTTTGCCGGCCTTGAGCAAGAGGCGTGCTCGGCCTGGATGCACCGGGGAGAGTGGCTGCCTCTTGGTATCGACAAGAAAAACGAAACTCAACTTCATGGCTCCTTTGCTCTTTGCAGAGCCTCCGGATGACCCGGGTAATGTGTGCCTTGACAATGTTCAAAACGGTTTCACGTGCAAATCACTGGCTTAACCCTTGTAGACCTGTTTAAATCTGCACCGTAGAGCCTGCAGCTGGCAACGCACCACAGGGTACCTCATTTCGCTCTGAACGTAGCTAGCAAGCTAGCTAAGTCTGGACAGGTGAGCTTGCCGAAACAAGCCCATCCCCTTGAGGGGATTGGGTTCCTGACCGAGTTTCATAAAGCATACAATGTTGTCAACAAGAAACGTTTGAATGTCTGAAAAATAGAGTCGAATATATTTCGGCTTCGACTATGCTTTATTATAGAGCACCTGTGACTGAAGGTAAATATGTTGGAGTTTGTAGACCAGGGCGTTCCACAGGCTCTTTGCCCTTTTGAGAATATGCGAAAAGCCTTACACAGGGGTAGGCATTTGGAGAGAAGGCTTCCCGTGAGCGGGCTTGAGTGGTGTCCTGCCTGTCACGCCTCCGCGCGAGCTTTGGATCTCTGCGGCAGTCTCGCCAGATCCAAAGCTCGCGCGGAGGCGTGACAGGCATTCTCTCCAAATGTCTAGCACAAGGGAGACAAGAGCTAGCTCTTGACAAAGTACGCAAAGGTGTGTAAGATATGTACATGTATACACCGAGCGAATTTGGCAAGAGAATTCACGTTTCCGTGAAGACGCTGCAACGATGGGATCGGCAAGGGGTGCTCAAAGCCCACCGAACCGCGACGAACCGGCGATACTACACGCAAGAAGACCTCCTCTCGA
>WNGK01000846.1_pt1 | contig 67447 bp, 57 predicted proteins | sample 5400601 | NCBI WGS metagenome assembly WNGK01 (sample SAMN13153376, study PRJNA577476) | soil metagenome | isolation source: 60 cm soil or saprolite under Garry oak tree replicate 1 | place: USA:California | collected 2016-06-15
ATCCCGCAGTCAGTACCACCTGCGTCAGCGGGTGGATCATAGAGTCATCCCGCAGTCAGTACCACCTGCGTCAGCGGGTGGGATAAGATGTCCTCCCATGTGGAACGATACCGATCTCCCTCTTGGGTATCTGATCACCTTCCGCTGTTACGGAACATGGCTGCATGGCGACGAGCGCGGATCAATCGATCGTTTCCACAAACGATACAAGTCTCCGTATCTCCCGCGAAGTGATCGCAGACATGAGCGCAACCAGCGTGAGCTCAAGTCTGAGCCGTGCGTACTTGACGCTGAGCTACGTCAAATCGTGGATACCGCCGTCCGCGAAGTGTGTGACGTTCGCCAGTGGGTCTTGCACGCACTCAATGTGCGGACAAACCGCGTCCATTTGGTGGTCTCGATTGGGAACACCAAGCCGGGACGTGTGCTTAATACACTCAAGGCATATGCTACTCGATTGATGAGGCGTAATGGCAACTGGCGAGAAACTCATAGCCCGTGGTCGGACAAAGGCAGTCAAAGATATCTATGGAACAAACGCAGCCTTGCGCTAGCCATCGACTACGTGCTCAATGGACAGGGAGATGATCTGCCAGAGCTTGACTGACCCACCCGCCTCACGCAGGTGCTACTGACTGCTGGTTGACTCCATGGCCCACCCGCTCACGCAGGTGGTACTGACTGGATGACCCGTTGCGAGAGTCACTCACGTCGCGTCATGGAGTCAGTACCACCCGCATCAGCGGGTGGCGTAGGGAGACTCCTCCAATTGCGGTACTGACTGCTGGGTGACTCCATGGCCCACCTGCTCACGCAGGTGGTACTGACAACACATGCAGGACCGTGTTCACGATAATCAGACTGACGAAGCAGCCAGAGAAAGTGAAGACCCACTCGACCGGTTGACTCTTCTTTCGCAACAACGCGCGCATGATAACCACGCCGCATTTCCATCCGTCATGTTTATAAAGTGGAAGCAGGTTGCCTAAAGCGAGCAGCAGATTGACCCAGCCAAAGATGGTACCGTAAGCGGCAACCGCAACAACCAAGTTGAAGACGATTCCTCCCAAATGCAGCAGCAACTGTTGCGGGACCGATCGCTCTGCCAGCGCGGTGCCATCGAGCCGCACGAATGAGCCCAGAGGAAGAAGCCTGAGATTGAAAGCGATGCTGCCGAGACGAAAACCGCACAGCCTGGGTCCCAATCCCAGGCCAAGTTCAGAAGCCGTAATGTTGAACCTTCTAGCCGCGGCAAGATGACCCAGCTCGTGAACAATCAAAGCCGATGCGGTTAAGATGAACAGTGAAATAACGAGCATCATCGATGAGACAGCCCTTCAAGCTCTAATAAGAATTATTGAAACGAAATAAATGAAATGCCGGCTGCCCTTCTGTGGAGGCGAGGGAGAGCCGGGCGCAAAAGTACGTCAAAAGACGTGCCGCTTATGTGAGACTTGCGAAGACTATGTCAAACGAGATGTTTCTCTTCGGAAGGAATCGATCAATGACAGAAACTGTGAGTGGCAGGCAGACAAAATCTGACATGATCGAGTCGCGCGCGAGAGTCGCTCACTGCGTTAAGCGCGCTAAAGCGCGCTAACGAATTCGAGGACCCGCTTGGCCCGGCGCTACAAGCGCCGGTCTTTGTCAGCACCACCTGCGTAAGCGGGTGGATCATTGACGCACCGGGGCAGTAGCCCGACCGTGAGGGAGGGCTCAGAGAATAGAAGGCAGTGAGCAGTAAGCAGCGAGCGGACGCGAGTTTTGTCAGCACCACTCGCGTCAGCGGGTGGATCATTGACGCACCGGGGCAGTAGCCTGACCGTGAACGAGGCTCAGAGAACAGAAGGCAGTGAGCAGTAAGCAGCGAGCAGGATGCGGGTTTTGTCAGTACCACCTGCGTAAGCGGGTGGCATAGAGGACCTTCCTCGATTGTGGTGTTAGTATTGACTGCTGACCACTGATCACTAACCACCGACCACTGACATCTATTGCTTGCATTTATGCCAGGTGAAGTATATAAGCCTGCTGTTTTTGCATCTTCTCAGGAGGAGAATGTCCCCTATGCAATTCAACTGGCTGACCATTGGGGCTGTCGTCGTAATAGTTGTCCTCGTCCTTGCCTGGATAGTGATGAGGCGGGGAAATAAGTAAAGGAAAATTCGCCGACTATTCGCGCAGCTTTAAGCGATACAAAGTATAGGCGCCCACCCGCTCACCATTGTCGCGTTCGTACCAGCGATCAATATTAGAAAAGTCGAAGTTGCTGTCTGCAGGCGTAACGGCATAAGTCACCGGACGCTTGCGGACTTGCTCGCGCGAGAAAGAATCTGCGTACGCCTGGTACGCTCGAATTTCCTGTTCAATCTCGTCCGGTTGAATCGGCTTGAAATGAGCACTCAGCGCCGGCACTATTCTCTCGTGGCCGAATGTGACAGCGCGAGCATAGTAGTTCATAGCTGGATCGTTCGGAGTTCCATTCAGAGCCTGGCGCAACGCTCCGGTGTCAGCTTTGGAATAATAAAGGTGCATATAAAAGAATTCCTTGCGTTCTTCCCGCGTCACGCTACTGAAATCCAATCCCCCCAAGTCAAGCAGCGTTCCCTGCGAGGTCCATGTCGGTTGTAACACCGTGACTATGAGTTGTGGAGAAAATACAATGGTCGACGCCTTGCCCTTTGCGCGTAAGTCTGCGAGCGTTCCGTCTTGCTTTGATAATTCCTTCAATTTCAGTAACACGGGAACGACCTGATCATTAACCACGGCGGCGGGTACGGTATTCAGTCGCGAGGGCAGCCCTACCTCTATGACTCCCCACGAAAATGACAAAGCGGCAATCCAAAGAAGCACGCGGCTTGGCATAGGTTTCCATAACAGAGAGGCAGTAACCAGCAACCCAACCATGACCGAGTAGTCCACCACGAAGGCTTCGTAGTGGTACGGCTGCATCATTCTTCCAGTCAGGATTTGTTGATTAAGAACAAGTAAGGGAAGCACCGCGAGAGAAAGAGCGAAGAGCGCTTGCGGCTCGCGCCATTCAATCCTGTTTCGCCTGATCGCCGCGACGAGTGCAACCAGAATTAGCGCGCCAAGTATTTCCGGCATACGAAACAGATCGGGTCGATGGGTTGAAACCAATGTCTGCTGCTCATCCAGGGTCGCCGCTCGATGTGAAACCAGGTAAGCGTAGGGCACCAGCGCCATGGCCGTGATCGCGCCAATCGTGATCAGCCCGGCCAGAACTTTCCCCCTTTCGGCGGGCCGAAAACAAAACCAAAGTAAACCGATACATGCCAGCCAGGCCGCGGCGGCAGTCCATAAATAGAGATAGGAAAACACGAGCACCGCCAGAGTGAGGCCGGCAAGCAGGGCGGCGACTCGAGCGCCACGTTTACTCTGATTTGTAAGCGCCCGCCAAACCAGTAGGTTGAAGACAAAGAACAACGGGAATGCCGCTGCGGGCTGGTAACGCCTGAGGAATGGCAAGCTGGGAATGGACAGATCGGTCTTAAGCAAAAGCCCGAGCAGTCCGTGCCCTCCAGCGACGCCGCTTAGGCAAAGCACAAACAGAGTGCCCGCCGCAGCCAGGCGAGTGTCACCTACAACGGAGTTGAGCAGCCAAAAGACAGACAGACTCGCTAGCAGGCCAACCACTCCGAGCAGAACGATCATGGCTGTGGATGCTGAGGCGCCAAATGCTCGCGCCAGAAACGAGATCACGTAAGCAGGTGCAAATTGAATGGAAAAGGTTGACTCAGGAAGTGGGGACGCCGGTGTGCTGTCTTTAGCCGCAAACGGGTCATTCTTTCGTGTTCGTCCGTCAATCAGCGCATTTATGTAGGCCGAGTAAAGAGGCTCGTCTCCCTGTGGGCTCACGTAGGCTCCATTCCAATCCCGGCCGCGCGCGATCCAGAGATGAAGCTGAGGAATGAGAGATAGCAAAACCATCGCCGCCGCCGGCAAGGCAACCCATTTCCATGAGCGGCTGAAGGAAGCTGAGTTACTCATGATGCGATTCCAGAAGTTCTTCCCTCTCCCATTGGGAGAGGGTTTTGAGCGGCGCAATACACCCTATGCTTCGCACCCTCTCCCCTAAGCCCCTCTCCCAGCGGGAGAGGGGAATGCTTCGCACCCTCTCCCCTAAGCCCCTCTCCCAGCGGGAGAGGGGAATGCTTCGTACCCTCTCCCCTAAGCCCCTCTCCCAGCGGGAGAGGGGAATGCTTCGTACCCTCTCCCCTAAGCCCCTCTCCCAGCGAGAGGGAAGAATTCAAAAGCAAAGATTCTGCCCGCGCGCTCAGTCTCGTAGTTTCAAACGATAGAGAGTGTAATGTCCCACGCGCTCGCCGGCGTCGCGTTCATACCAGCGATCAAGATTCGTAAAGTCAAAGTCGCTATCCGCGGGCACAACGGCATAAGTGACGTGACGTTTGTGGGCCTCTTCGCGCGAAAATGAGTCAGCGTACGTCTGGTAAGCCTGGACTTCACGCTCAACTTCGTCGGCTTGAATGGGCCTGAAATAAAAACTCAGCGCAGGTGTGACTCTCTCGTGGCCGAAAATCACACTCCGCGCGTAGAGGTCCATCGTGGGATCGCCAGCTATTCTGTTCAAGGCTTTGCGTAGAGCTTCGCTCCCCACTCTGGAATAATAGAGATGCATATAAAAGAATCTCTTTCGCTCTTCCCGCGTCACACTACCGAAGTCGACACCTCCCACGTCAAGCAGCGTTCCCTGGGACGTCCACGTCGGCAGCAGTGCAATCAGCGCAACGCTTGGTGAAAATACCAGCGTCGAAGCCTGGCCCTTTGTGGGCAGGTCTGCAAGCGTACCGTCCTGCTTTGACAATTCTTTCAGTCGCAGTAGCACCGGAATCCTTTGATCATTGGCAATCGCCAGGGGCACAAAAGCTACTCGCGCAGGGAAACCTACCACAACAACTCCCCACAAGAAGGACAAGCCTGCCATCCATATCAACAAACGACGCGGAGCCGGCCTCCATAAGAGCCCGATCGTTATCAGTAGGCCAACCATTGTGGAATAGTTAACAACGAAATATTCGAAATGGAACACCTGCATTGTCTTTCCAGTGAGGACTTGTTGATTGAAGACAACAAAGGGAAGCAATGCGAGAGAGGCCGCGAAGATAACCCGCTCGTCAGTCCGCTCGATCCGGCGGCGCAAGACTCGAATGATGAGCGTAACCAGAATAGCTGCGCCCAGGATTTCATGGACACGCAACAGATCTGGTCGATGAGTTAAAAGTAATGTTTGCTGCTCGTCCAGTGTCACCGCTCGGTGGGAAAGCAAGTACGTATACGGCACGAGCGCAATGGCGGTTATGCCTCCGATCGTAATTAGCGCCGCCAAGCCTTTTCGCCTGTCGGCAGGTCGAAAATAAAGCCACAGCACGCCGATGCACGCCAGCCAGGCTGCCGCTGCGGTCCATAAGTAGAGATAAGAAAAGACAAGCGTCGCCAAAGTGAGACCGGCCACTGTCGCGGATACTCGCGCGAGGCGTTTCCTCTGACTCGTAAGCGCATGCCAAACCAGTAACTGAAAGATAAAGAACAAAGGGAATGTCGCTGAGGGCTGATATCGCCTCAGGAATGGCAAGGCCGGAAAGGCAACATCTATCAACCTTCCGAAAAGTCCGTAACTTCCTGCTGCGCCGCCAAGGCAGAGGACGAATAAGGTTCCCGCCGAAGCTAATCGAAGGTCGCCTGTAACCTGGTTGAGTAACCAGAAAACAGACAGACTCGCAAACAGAGCAGCCGCGGCGATCAGAACAATGAAGGCCGTTGATGCTGAGACGCCGAATGTCCGCGCCGGCAAGGCGATCGCGTACGCCGGCACGAATTGAATCGAAAAGCCAGATTCCGGTAGGGCCGCGCTCGCAGAACTGTCCTTGCCCCCGAAGGGATCATTCTTCCTCGTTCGTCCGTCTATCAGCGCATTTATGTAAGACGAGTAAAGAGCCTCATCTCCCTGCGGGCTCACATATGCTCCATTCCAATCCCGGCCACGCACTATCCAGAAATGAATTTGAGGAATGAGGGAGAGCAGAACTATCGCGATCGAGGCTGAAGCACACCATTTCAATTTCAATTTGGCCCCATAAGGAGGGAAATTGCTCATAAAAAAGCAAATCTATCTGACAGTCAATCGTGTATGACGAAAAATCCCGTTGTATCGAGTGCCCACGCGGTCAGTTGCGTAGTTTCAACCGAAACAGAGTGTAATCTCCCACGCGCTCTCCGGCGTCGCGTTCGTACCAGCGATCAAGATTCGCAAAGTCAAAGTTGCCCTCCACAGGTATAACGGCATATGTGATGGGACGCTTGAGCGCTTCTTCGCGCGAAAAGGAATTTGCGTACACCTTGTAAGCCTGGACTTCACGCTCAATTTCATCCGGCTGAATGGGCTGGAATTGATAACTCAGGCCGGGAATTACCCTCTCATAGCCAAACATCGCACTTCGAGCGTAAAAATTCATCTCAAGGTCGTCACTTGTATCCTTTAAGGCGTTTCGCAACGATTCGGCATCCACCTTGGAATAATAGAGATGCATATAAAAGAATTCCCTCCGCTCTTCCGGAGACACACTACCAAAATCGAGACCTCTCATATCGAGCAGCGTACCCTGCGAAGTCCATGTCGGCAGAAGTGCAGTCACGCCGATGTTCGGAGAGAAGACCAGCGCTGGCGCGCGGCCCTCAGTGCGCAAACCCGCGACCGTGCCGTCTTGGTTTGATAGTTCTTTCAAGCGCAGGAACATCGGAATCATCTGGTCTCTTGTGATGGCTGATGGTACAGAAGCCAGTCGTGATGGCAGACCTACCTCAACGAGGCCCCACGAAAAGAATAAAGCGGCAATCCACACCATCACACGAGGCGAAATTGGTTTCCATAAGAGTGTGACACATAACGCCACCCCAAGCGGGATCACGTAATTCGCTACGAAATGCGCAAAATGGTGTGGCTGCATCGATTTTCCCGTCAGCACCTGTTGATTAAAGAGCACAAAGGGAAGCAGTGCTAGGGAAGCTGCGTAGATAGCTCGAGGCTGACTCGCTCGAATCCTTCCGCGCCAGACCCCAATGACGAGCGCAACAAGAATCGACAGCCCGAGAACTTCAGGAATGCGAAATAGATCCAGTTGATGAGTTGAAACTAGTGCCTGCTCCTCATCTAGGCTCGGTGCGCGGTGTGAAACCAGGTAAACGTACGGGACCAGGGCAACGGACGTTACGATGCCAATACTGGTTAACACCGCTGAGGTTCTTCGTCGATCGCTGGGTCGAAAATAAAGCCACAGTAGACCGATGCATACGAGCCAGGCGGCGGCGGCTGTCCACAAGTACAAGTATGAAAAGATGAGTATCGCCAGAGTGAGTCCTGCAAATCCCATAGATATTCGCGCACGCCGTCTAGCTGGACTAGTGAATGAGCGCCAAACTAACGTATTGAAGACGAAGAACAATGGGAACGCTGCTGCGGGTTGATAACGTCTGAGGAATGGTAGCATGGGACTCGATAATTCATTCGTAAGCAGTGTCCCAAGAAGCCCGCTACCCCCCGCGAGACCACCAAGGCAAAGAACAAAAAATGTCCCTACAGCGGCTAATCGAGGGTCATCCACAACGGCGTTAAGTAGCCAAAACACAGACAAACTGGAAAAGAATCCAGCTAGGCAGATCAAAGCAATAAAGGCGGTTGATGCAGAGACGTGGAATGTCCTAGCTGAGATCGCAATCACATAGGCGGGTATGAATTGAATTGAAAAAGTAGACTCAGGCAATGGGGACTTCGACGTGCTGTCTTTACCGGCAAACGGGTCATTCTTTCGTGTCCGTCCAGCAATCAGCGCATTTATGTAGGCTGAGTAAATAACCTCGTCTCCCGTTGGGCTCACGTACGCTCCATTCCAATCCCTGCCGCGAACCATCCAGAGATGAAGCTGCGGAATGAGAGATAGCAACGCCATTGCGAGGCAAACCAAGGCGCACAGTTTCCACCGGGCGACGTAAGATGGCGAGGCGCTCATTGGGTGATTCTATATGAATCAGGCTTGAGCGTCTTGGGTGACTGAGAAGAAGGCTCCATTCGTACGAGAAAGGGATCTACATGAAAATCGGGAATTCAATTTGGAAGTGCAACGCGCATTAGTGTAGCGGGCTTTGGATTTAGCGCCAATGGCGCGGAATAAGGTAGCCAGGGGCAAGCCGGGTCCCCGGCGCGGCAGCCGCGCTGGCTTGCCCCTGGCTAACATATTTCGCGCCTTTGGCGCTCGGGGTTCGCATTTCTCAAGTTGCAGTTCAAACTTGAATCCACCAATCAACTACTTCAATTCGGAGCATACTCACGCGCTGATTGATCTTCCTACAAATCTCACAATCGAACAGGTGGTACATCTCTTGAAAGGTAGCTCGTCACATTGGATCAATCAAAACCATTTGGTCAAAGGCAGGTTTGCTTGGGGACGCGGGTCTTGAGCTTTCTCTGTTTCGCACTCTGACGTCGACAAAGTGGCTAACTACATTGCTCGTCAGGAAGAACATCATCGAAGGCGGAACTTTGCCGAAGAATTCGAAGTCTTCGTTGAGAAGTACGGCCTTGAGTGGCGCGACGAGAGAAACTGTTGAAACGGTTTCTCTTGCAAAAAAGCTTCCGCCGCATCGCCTGGCTAAAGCACAAGCGAGAATGAGAAGCCCGCGCCACATCGCCTGGCTGAAGTACAGGCGAGAATGAGAAGGGCGCGCCACATCGCCTGGCTGAAGCGCAGGCGAGAATGAGAAGCTCGCCACGTCACCTGGCTGAAGCACAGGCGAGAATGAGAAGCCCGCGCCACAAATCGCCTGGCTAAAGCGCAGGCGAGAATGAGAAGGGCGCGCCGCTCGCTTGTCCAGCATCGGCTCGCGGCGAAGAGTTTCCCAAAAGAGCCTAGATTAGCATTTCGCGCGACAAGGGAAACCGTTGAAACGGTTGGATGAAATTGTTGTCGCCTGGCCTAGCCACCCGGCTGAAGCCGTGTGTGAATGACACGCTTCAACCTTATCGCGCATGGCTGCGTAGCCCAGCCGCGGAGCGGTTGGTTCTGCCACAATCTTGAAAAGCCGAGAGGGGCCGGACCCAGGCTGCTGTAGCCCACCCGCAGAGCGGTTGGTTCTGCCACAACTGCTCGCTGGCGAGCAGTACTTAACATGAACAACGCTTGCGCAGAAATCATCCGCACGGCGTCCGCCATCTGTTTATAAAGTTTTAATAGAAAGAATCGCAGGACTTGTTCTGGCATGCAGCATTCCAGCTAAACAATTGATCGTCACCTTTGGTCCAACGGCACAGTCATTGCTCATGCGGAAGCCGCACCAAAAATGTTGCCGTGATCGGCGAGGAAGCGATCACTCAGGTTTCCTGAGATGACGCCTTCACTTCTGGTGCAACGCACTGCCCCGATCAAGCTTTCCAAGTCGGGCGTTAACTTTAATTAAACTAACAAGGAGCAAACAAATGAAAATGATCAAGAACTTTCTCAAGAACGAGTCCGGTATGGAAACGCTGGAATACGCGGTTATCGCCGGCCTCATCGCGGCCGTTGCGGTGCTTGTTTACGCCAGCGGCTGGGGCGACGCGCTGCTGGCGAGGCTCCAAGCGGCAACGACAACGGGCTGATCTAGTTGTTTGGGGAGAGAGGCGGGCCCGCGGGCCCGCCTCTCACGCATTTCCTTTGAAGGCTTTTCGCTCATACATATTTAACGTGATCCTAAAGCAGTAGCCGTTTAGCCATTTGACCGGACAGAAAACTGCCCATGCTTGCATCGCCAAAAGTCGTGGTCGCACTATTATTTATTCCTTTAGCCGCCGCAATCATTTACATGGATGTGCGCTATCGGCGCATCCCCAACAAGCTGGTCTTTGCCACTCTCGTTGGGGGGCTCACGGTCAATGCGCTCTTCGGTGGGATGCACGGTCTTGTGTCAGGCCTTGGCGGATTTGCGCTGGGCTTCGCAATGATGTTTGTCCTCCACGTTTTTGGCACGATGGGGGCTGGCGACGTGAAGCTCTTTGCCGCCGTTGGGTCGATCGTCGGCACTTCGCACGTTCTACCGACTCTTTTCGTGGTCGCCCTGACAGGTGGGGTGTTCGCTGTCGGCAAGATGATTTACGCGCGCCGTGTGGGGAGGACCCTGGCCGGCGTGGCCCAGTTTTTCTATGGCCTGTTGCCGGGGCAAGCGGTGCCGCACTTTGAGGTGCCGGCGGACCACAGCTATACGCTGCCTTACGCGCTGCCCATATGTTTCGGCGGCCTGATTTCCTTGTTTTTGTTTAGCGCCTGAAGGGCGCATTGGTAATTTACTGCAGTAACGGAGAATTCAATTATGCGAAACAAACGTTTCATCATCGCAATCTCGGGTGCGGTAATCTGCGGTCTGCTTGGGGTCCTACTGGTGACCCGCTACCTATCGCGCGTTGAGGCTTACACCAAAGACCTGAACAACGTGGTCATTGCCAAGCAAGAGATTCCTCTTGGCGCCAAGATCACCACGGACCAGTTAGGACTGGCCCCGATCCCGAACGGCTCTGCGCCTGAGGGTGCATTCAGGAAAATTGACCAGGTAGTCGGGCGCGTGGCGATTACGCCCATTGGTGTGCGCGAAACCGTAACGTCAATGAAGCTGGCCCCGGACGGCACGGGCGGCGGCCTTCCGGCGGTAATCCCCGAAGGATATCGAGCGATGACCGTTAAGGTTGACGATGTTGTGGGCGTCTCGGGTTTTGTTATGCCCGGATCTTACGTCGACGTTGTGGCAGTCATCGTCCCGCCTGCACAGCAAGGCAAAGAAGCGCAGGGGCCAATCTCAAAGATCGTCTTGCAACACATCAAGGTGCTGGCCAGCGGTGCCAAGATCGATTCTCCGGAAAACCAGCGCGAGCCGACAAGCGTGAAGGCTGTCACGCTTCAGGTCACTCCCGAGGAGGCCGAAAAACTCGTGCTGGCTGCCAACGAAGGCAAGCTCCAACTGGTGATGCGCAACTATAGCGATCAAGAGGACGCAGCAACTAAGGGAGCGAACAAGAACACATTGCTAAATGGCGACAACGTGAAGCCTGATCCCGCGCCGCCGAGTGAAGCTAAGACCGAGCAGCCGAAACCGGCGAAGCCAATCAAGCGCGCGCCTGTAGCTGTTAAGCAGCGTGAAGAAAAACCAGCGGTCCAGCCGGCCGCCTCGCGCAATTCGATCGAGTTAATCGAAGGCGCTAAGAGACGCGACGTCCAAATGCCGTGAGGCAAATGCATGGCTCGTCGCAACGTTACGAAATCGCAATTAAAGAAAGAAGCCCCAAAACTAAGGAGTAATGATTATGAAAAGCACCACGCCGAGAACGCTCAGAGGGCGGTTCCTCTGTTTCTTAGCGCCGATCACAATGCTAGTGACGATGTCGATCGCGCACGGCCAGGAGACTACGTATAACGCTTCGTTTGCGAAGAACAAGGAGCCGATTGCCGTCAATGTGCTCGTGGGCCAGTCAAGACTAATAAGTTTTGACCGTCCGATCGAGCGCTTTTCCGTATCGAATCCGGATGTCGCAGAGGCGGTGCTGGTTACGCCGAATCAAGTCGTCGTCAATGGCAAGGCCTTTGGCCAGGTGAACTTCATCGCGTGGGAGAAGGGCACGGCGCGCTTTCTCATATTCGATGTTTACGTGCGCACAAACCTGGCATTGATCGATTCGCAGATTCGGGCCCTCTTTCCGAAAGACGATATCCGTCTGAGCCAGGCCAATGGATCGGTGGTCTTGTCGGGAACAGTCAGCGACACGAAGACGGCGGCACAAGCCGAGGCAGTTGTACTGGCGGCCGGCTTTAAAACGGTGAATATGCTGGAGTCGCCGGTTAAGGATCTGATGCAAGTGCAGCTCCTGGTCCGAGTCGCGGAAGTCAACCGCACCAGGATGCGCGAATTAGGTTCGTCCTATACATCAGTCAATGGGGGCACATCCGTGTACGCAAGTGGGGGCGGGCCGGCGAACCTAAGCAGTTCAGTTCTTCCGGCCCTGGAGAGTACCTTCGCAGGATCGGCACTGAATCTTTTTCTGTTCAATACCGGAGTTGGGACAGCGGCATATATTAGGGCACTGCAGACACAGGGCGCCTTGCGCGCGCTTGCGGAGCCGAATCTGATCGCGATGGATGGGCAAACAGCCAGCTTCCTGGCTGGCGGAGAGTTTCCGGTGCCGATTGTCCAGAATGGCGGCGGCGGCAACGGCGCCACTGTGAGCATCGTCTTCAAGGAATACGGCGTGCGCCTGAACTTCAAGCCGACAATCATTGATGAAGATCACATTCGTCTTGAGTTGGAACCAGAAGTATCAACCTTGGACTTTGTCAACGGTGTGAAGTTCAACGGCTTCCTCATTCCGGGTTTGCGTACACGCCGCGCCAAGACGGGTGTCGAGTTGCGCGATGGCCAGAGTTTCGCGCTTGCCGGGTTGCTGGATAACAGCGAGACTCGATCGCTTTCGAAGGTACCCGGCCTCGGCAATATCCCAATTATCGGTAATCTGTTTAAGTCAACATCGTTCCAGAAGAACGAGAGCGAGCTGATGTTTATTGTCACAGCGCAGGTGGTGAAACCAGTCAACCGGGACGACCTGCCGGCGATGCCCAATGTAGAGAGCCTGAAAAAGGGCTCGCTGCTTGGGTCAGATGTCACACCGGGCAATGGACCAAACAAGCAAAGCGGCACAGCGGACAGCCAGTCAGGTTACATCCTGAACTCGACTCCGGCGCCAGCACAAAAACCGGCAGCAACGGAAACTACGCCAACGTCGTCACCGGCCAAGCCGGAGACGCCGGCCGTTTCAGGCGATGCGAAAGTAAGTGCCAGCGCAAAGGCTCGAGTCGAAGGCGATCCACCGCCGCCTGAGGTGAAGACGCCGAACAAGCCTTAGGTCTTTTTTAGCTACGGGCCTCGCTCGGGAGCGCGAAGGCATGCGCTCCCGTTTAAGTGGGGAGCAAGGAGCTGGTAGAGATGGATCGGACGCGCACAGAGAGATTTCTAAAAGACGAACGCGGTAACGTCATGATCATGACGGCGATCCTCGCGGTGGGACTTGTCCTGGCGGTCGGCCTTTGCATCGATGTCGCGCGCATCTACATGACGAGAGCCGAACTTCAGAATGCCGCGGATGCGGCCGCCCTGGCGGCGGCGAGGGAACTTGATTCCGGCACAAGCGGCCTCAATGATGCAGTAACTCAAGCACAAGCAGCAGCCCTTCAAGCCAACAAGTACGGTTTGAATCGGACAGGCGGCAGCGCTCCGGCGGTGACGATTACCGCGGTTGAATTTGCTGCCGACTTGGATGGACCATGGTACCTCTGGGCCGGTGGCGTGCCTGAAGGCGTCGAAGCCACCATCAAATATGTGCGCGTGACCACCCAAACCGCGGCGACGCCAATTTTATTTGCCATTCGCGCGCTCGGCAACAGTCATGCGGAATCGCGTACTGCGACTGCCGGAATGTCGGCTCCGATAAATACAATCTGCGACTTTTTTCCAGTTGCAGTGGCGTTGGATCCTACAGTGCAGGTCGGCGATGGTTTAGACGGATACCCTGCACCCAATACAACGATGTCACTGAGGTTCGTTCAGGGCACTGGCAATTCTGCGACGCTGGCTGATAAGGATTACATTATTCTCGAAGTGCCGGATATCAACGGCAACGGCTCTCCTGAGACGGCAGTACTATCAGCGGGTTTGACCAATATCTGCCAAACGCTCAATGCAAGCATTCAGTTTCACATGACGCCCAGCGCAAACGTGAACAATGGGCCGAGGCAAATAACCGACGGCATCAATACGCGTTTTGACGTTTACGCGAACGGTTACGGCAACGCCCTTCAGCCTTCGACGTTTCCTCCGGATGCTAATATCCAAGAAGACATTACTTTCGATGATTATGACAATCGTAGAGCCGGGAAGGTCACGCCCCCAACAAACACAGCCGCAGCCGACCCGCGGCGCATCTTGATCGTACCGATAGTTGACCCGAATGGCCCTTCCCCTCTCCTTCCAACTTACAGTCCGCCAGTGACTCGAATTAAAAAGTGGGGCGCCTTCTTTCTGAAATACAAATCAGTAGTAACAAATCCGTGCAACAAGGACACAGCGCAATGTGGTGAATTGCGCGTGGAGTGGATAGACGAAAAACTGGTGCTGGGTAGCGGCGGTTTCGATCCCACCGGTGGTTGTACGACCTTCAGTGTTGCCGTGCTGTACAAATGAGGTGCTATCGATAGAAATGTTCTGGTTCATGAAAAAATTGCGCAACTTTTTCAAGCGCGATGATGGCACTCAATTGATCGAGTTTGCCATCGTCTTTCCCGTGCTCTTGCTGCTCTTCGCCGGAACGACTGAGCTGGGACGTTTGTTTTATACCTACACGACGCTGGCGAAAGCGACGCGCGGCGGAGCGCGGTATCTTACGTTAGTCACGGACGTGAGTACCAGCACGAGTGCTGGTAAGAACATCGTGATGTGCGGCAACGCCGGCGGCTGCGGCGGACCTGGTCAGCCGGCGGTAATCGCTCCCAATCTGACCGTCGATAATATCGTCGTAACTCCGACCACGGTCGCGGGAATTAAATACGTCACGGTATCGATTACGGGCTACGCATACACGCCGCTGGTTTTCAACCTGAACGCGATGACCGGCGGCAATTTCAATATTTCGCTCACGCCGAGTACGACGATGCGCTACATGCGCAATTAGATTATTGGAGAATCTGCAGTGGTCAAGAGCAGTAAATCAAGACTTACCGACAAGCGTCAGAGAGGTGGCAGTTTGATGGAATTCGTTTTCATTTCGCCTTTCTTCTTTATGATGCTGGTCGGAATTGTGGCTGCCGGCAATCTTTTTTTTACGCACAACGCGTTGGTCGAGGCAACCCGGCGCGGAGCACGATACGCTTCGATGCAAGCAGCAAATGCTACGCCGGGTACGATTACGCCAAGTTCAGGCTGCGCCACGAATGTCGGACCAAGCTTAACCGCGATACGTAATTATGCGATCTACGGCAATGCGGCGGGCACCGGCACCAACCTTGTCAATCTTCAACCGTCGAACATCAATGTCGAATATTGCACCTTTGGTGTTGGAACTGGAACAGTCTCGGTGAGCATTACCGGCTTTAATTATAACTTCGTCATTCCGGGCATTAGCAGGGTGATTACGATGCCGCCGTATCGCACTACAGTCACTGGTGAGAGTGCGGGTGCCTGGCCGGCTGCGTGCCCTTAGTGATTAACTTCGAGAAGAAAGTATTTGCGAATTGCGAATCGACATTATGCACTTAATGACTTTCAGCTTAATGGGCAGCAACGTGGAAGCTGCCACGGAAATTAAGAACGCTCTGTTCCATAGCGCGAACGCACGCCTGCTTACCGAATGCGATGAGCACGATCTATTGCTCGCCGACGTCCTGCGCGTGCGGCCTACGGCGGCAATTGTGATTTTAGAGGCAAGCAATCCCGAAAAACAGTTCGACCTGATCAGCCGACTGGCCGTGGCATCTCCTGAGACAGCGATCATAACTGCTTCGCGTGATGCATCACCATCAATAATTCTGGGCAGCGTGCGAGCAGGAGCTGACGAGTTTTTACAAATTCCGATCATTGCCAGCGAACTCCAGACCGTGCTGGGACGTGTGTCGCAACTCAGCGAGGCAGGTGAAAGCGCAGAAACGAAGCACCGGCGCCTGATCGCCGTGTTCTCCGGAAAGGGCGGCGCCGGCGTCTCCTTCCTGGCGACCAATCTGGCCGCCGCTATGAACGTCCCGACACTGCTTGCAGACCTCAATCTGCAGGCTGGCGACGCCGCCTCTTTCCTGGGAGTCGAGGCTCGGTACTCAGTAACTGACTTCGTGAGCAACCGCGCGCGGCTTGACGACTCGCTGATAACCAGCATGATTACCCCACACTCCGCGAACCTTTCTCTGCTGGCGGCGCCACTTGAAACACATGAAGCAGAAGAGATCGACCCCGAGAATGTAACTGAGATCCTTCATCTTCTGGGCCGCAGGTATGAGCGCATCGTGCTTGATCTGCCCCATACTTTTGATCCTGTTACGGTGGCGGCGCTTGATCTGGCCGATGACATCCTGCTGGTAATGACTCTTGATATCCCCGGTATACGCAGCACTAAGCGCGCTCTCAAAGTACTCGATCGGCTGGGCTATCCACGCGTCAAGATTCACGTCGTTGTCAATCGCTGGAGCAAGAATATAGATGTCGAACTGCAGAAGGTACAGACACACCTGGGCGAGCAGTTCATCGGGTTTGTGCCTAACGACTACCGGAAGGTGATGGATTCAATCAATCTTGGCCAGCCACATGTGCATGCTGACCCGTCTTCCAAAATCACAGCCGAGATCAAACGCATAGCGTCGCTGGTTGCAGATCATAACGATCCATTGTCAATGCAGCCGCGGAAGAGGTCTCTGCGGGGCATATTCGGTCGGCAGAATTCGATCGCGCCGCTTGAGCTCGCGACGACGCTCGCTAAGACATAGCGCGAGGCGAGTCATCGTTTCATTTACAAAATGATGGCAACTTTAGAACAAGAGGGAGTTGGCAAAGGGAACAAAATGGCTCTGCGAGAAAGATACATCAAAGAAAAAAACGGTAATGGCGCGTCGCCGGTAGTAGAGGAAGGAATCTACGGGAACCAGGCTTTCCAGGAAATGAAGGCCCGCCTGCATCGCGCGATCATCTCGCGCATGGACCTGACCAAACTCAATGCGCTGGCGCCCGACCGCGTTCAAGCTGAGGTGTCGCGGCTCGCGGAGGATCTTCTGTTAGCGGAAAATGCGGCACTTTCGACCGTCGAGCGCGAGCGTCTGGTTAGCGAGGTCCATAATGAGCTTTTTGGTTTAGGGCCGTTAGAGCCGTTACTCAGCGATGGAACCATCTCAGACATCCTGGTGAACTCGTTTTCGAATATTTACATTGAGCGGCGCGGCAAGCTGGAAAAGACTGCGATCGCCTTTAAAGACGACGAGCACTTGCGGCGCGTTATCGAGCGGATCGTGTCGACAGTCGGCCGCCGCATCGACGAGGCGCAACCAATGGTCGATGCGCGATTGCCTGACGGCTCACGCGTCAACGCGATCATTCCGCCACTCGCCATTGACGGTCCGGTTCTTTCGATCCGCCGCTTTGGTACCGATCCTTTGAAGATGCTCCAATTAATTCAGAATGGGGCGCTGACCAAAGAAATTGCCATCCTTTTCGAGATGTGCGTGCGCTCTCGACTGAACATAATCATTTCGGGCGGTACAGGCGCCGGCAAGACAACGCTCTTGAATGCGCTGTCAGCTTACATCCCCTCTGACGAGCGCATTGTGACTATAGAAGACTCGGCAGAGTTGCAGCTCCAGCAACCTCATGTTGTCAGGTTGGAAACTCGTCCTTCAAATATCGAAGGCCGTGGCGAAGTAACCCAGCGCGACCTGGTCAAAAATGCCCTGCGTATGCGTCCCGATAGAATCGTAATCGGCGAGGTCCGCGGCGGTGAAGCTATCGACATGCTCCAGGCGATGAACACTGGACACGACGGTTCACTTACTACGATCCACGCGAACAGCACGAGGGATGCGCTGGCCCGTCTCGAGACCATGATTCAGATGACCGGGTTGAGGCTTTCGGACCGCGCGATGCGGCAACAAATCGCTTCGGCCGTCAATGTGGTAATTCAGGTCGCGCGGCTAACCGACGGGACGCGTCGGATTGTTTCGATCTCGGAGATTACCGGCATGGAGGGCGAGACGATCGCGATGCAGGAGATTTTCCAGTTCGAGCGGACAGGCCTGGACGGGTCAGGCAAAGTACTGGGACGTTTCCGCACGACCGGCATTCGTCCTCGTTTTGCCGAACGGTTCCAGCTATACGGCATGCAATTACCCGCGTTCTTTTAGGAGGGCTTTAAGCAGATGTTGATTTCCACGATCGTATTCCTCTTTTTCCTGTTTGCCACTTACGCGCTCTTTCTGATCGCCTCGCGCAAGTCTGACGCACGCCAGGCGCGCTTGCAGCAGCGTGTCGCTGAAGCCTTGCAGGAATCATCATCCCAATCATTCGACGAAAACATCCAGATAGCCCGGGAAGATTCGATCGGTGGCGCCCCATTCATCAACCAGCTCTTGTCTTCATTGGATCTTACTAAGAAGCTTGACCAGATGCTGAGACAAGCGGACATGCAAATTACGGTTTTTCGTTTGCTGGCCTTCTGTTTTGTTGCTGGAGTAATGGCTGGATTCGCAGCCTACACGGTGGTGAACGCACTCGTTGCTTTAATGGTGGCAATCGTGGCCGCGGTCTTGCCGATCCTACATGTGTCGATGAAGCGGAATAAGCGTCTACGGAAATTCAACTCGCAGCTACCCGACACGCTCGACCTGCTGAGCCGGTCTCTCTCAGTGGGCCATGCCTTTTCCGAATCGCTGCATCAGGTCGCGACCGAAATGCCTGATCCTATTTCGACCGAGTTTCGCATTGCCTTTGAAGAACAGAAGCTTGGTCTTTCAACCAAGGCGGCGCTCGATCGTCTAACTGAGCGGGTTCCTCTGCTTGATTTGCGCCTCTGCGTGACGGCGATGCACATTCAACGGGAAACAGGCGGCAACCTGGGTGAGATCCTCGAGAAGGTCGCCGAAACCATTCGCGGTCGCTTCAAACTGATGGAAGATTTCCGCACGATGACTACTGCCTCTCGCGGCTCGGCATGGATCCTTTGTGGGTTGCCGCTCGGTATTATCGCGTTGTTAACCTTTCTTAATCCGGATTACATGACATCGCTCGTACGTGAGCAGCGCGGCCACTACGTGCTCGCTGCTGCAGCAGTACTGCAGATCCTGGGCGTAGTTACCATAAAGAAAATTCTGAACATCAAAGTTTAAGGGTCATTCCCGGAGAAGCGAATCTAAATTTAAGGAAGGCTTGAATCATATGTTGATACTTATCGTTCTCCTGGTTTTCAGTTGCCTGGCACTCGCCGTGATGAGCCTGTACTGGATTTTTGCGCGTCCAGCGGGGACAGTTAACACACGCCTCGAGAGCATGGATCCAACCCTGGCCCTGGTTGAGAACAATCCGCTAACCTTGATGGCTGAGCGAGTGGCGGAGCCGATTAATCGCATTGTCCCAATTTCAGCAGTTGATGCCGCGAAGCTGCAAAAACAATTGCTCCAGGCCGGCTATCGTTCGCATGACGCGGCCACAGCTTTCAGAGCAATCCAGATCACTTTAACCATAGCGATGCCGACTGTGGTGGCGATCATTTGTTTTATTCTTGACCGTCCGCTAAACAATTTTCTTGCATGGGGAATGATTGCCGCCGCCCTGGGTTTCTACCTGCCGCGTTATGTCCTTCGAAAAATGACCCTGGGCCGCCAGCAGCGTATTACCTGGGGTTTGGCAGACGCGATGGACCTGATGGTCGTGGCCGTAGAGGCCGGACTCGGTCTGAACGCCGCGCTAAATCGTGTCGGCGAAGAATTGAAGGACTTGCATCCCGACATGCACTATGAGATCGAGCTGGTTAACCTCGAGATTCGCGTCGGTCGCAGTCGCGAGGAGGCCTTGCGCAATCTGGCCGAAAGGACCGGAGTCGACGACATTCGCAGTTTCGTTGCTTTGTTGATTCAGGCCGACCGGTTTGGATCATCAATCGCTAAGGCCGTGCGCGTATTCGCTGATTCGCTGCGTACCAAGCGACGACAGCGAGCCGAGCAGGCAGCACAGAAAGCGGCGCTCAAACTTCTTTTCCCGTTGACCGTTTTTCTCTTTCCCGTAATCATTTTGGTGGTTCTTGCACCGTCGCTTTTCAGTATTTACGACCTGCTGTTTAAATGAGAAATAAAAAGCTGAGGACAAGGTCAATGACTAGAAAAACACTTACGTGCGGGCTCGTTCTGGTGATGGTCTTCATGACCATGACCTTTCAACAGCGCGCGGTGATCAACGCCGCAGGATTGGATCTGCACGAGCCCGACGTTGAAACTACGGCTGCGGGACAACCAAAGAAACTGGACAATAGTCTCACCCGAGCGCTAGGCGCTCCTTTCCGTGCACTCGGCCGTTTGTTCGGCCACGGTAAGAAAGACAGTAACAAACTCCAGCGCATCTCAGAGAAGGATGCCAGGAAGTTCGAGAGCGCGCCTGCCACTAAGGTCAAGAACACCACGGTCATAAAAGCTGCTGCCGCTGAAAACCCGGGAACCGCCAATGAGACAACCGCCGTCGAACATCTCGAGAAGGGCCGCGCATTCCTCAATTCCGCAGATTTGAATGCAGCTATCGCGGAACTGTCCGTGGCGACTTCGCTCGATCCAAAATCCGGCGAGGCACATACACTGCTAGGCGTTGCTTACGATCGCAAAGGTCTCCGCGACCGCGCTCAACAATCTTTCGAAATTGCCGTGCATGCTCCCGATGACAAGGCAATGCATCTCAACAATCTCGGATACTTCTTCTACAAGCATGGAGATTACGATGAGGCCATCAAGTATTTAAAACGAGCGGCTAAGTTAGAGCCGGACGATCAACGAATCTGGAATAATCTCGGTATGGCCCAATGTGGGGTGGAAAAATTTGATGATGGTTACAAAAGCTTTGCGCATGCAACTGATGAATTTCAGGGCCGGCTAAAGGTCGCGGCGTATGAAGAGCGCCAGGGCTTTGCCAAAGATGCCATCAAGCAGCTTGAGAAAGCCCGCAAGTTAAAACCGGGCTCGGCCGAAGTCCTGGAACGCCTGGCGGTTCTCTATGACAGTGCAGGCCGAGCTAACGATGCTATTGACGCGCGGGCGTCTCTTTCCACGCTGCGAACAGTGGCTGCGGCTCCGAAGCAGTAGGAGCAGTGAAAAAAGGACCGAATAGATTAGGGATTCCTGATGAGCCACTTGAGTATTTTGACGCGCTCCGAGATCGAAGCCCTGGGCCCACCCATACCAGAGGAGCTGGCGGATACCGATGTGCCCGAGTCCTTCCTTCAGGATCTCGCTCTTAAACACCTGGCGACGCTACCCGCACCGACGACCGCAAGTGTCGCTGAACGACTCTACCTGCCGCACAGCCTGACTGAGGAACTCCTCAATCGTCTTTACCGCGAAAAACTAATTGAAATACGCGAGCGGAGAGGGTTGGGCGCTACGCTCTATGCCATGCTGGATCGTGGTTGGGAGCGCGTCGCGCGTTTGGAGGCGCAATGTGGTTACCAGGGGCCAGCGCCCGTATCACTTGACGACTACAAGCATCTAATGCGGCTCCAGGCGGTACCCTTCCGGGCTGCAACTATGGAGACTGTGCGAACTGCTTTCCGCGATCTGGTATTGCCTGAATCTCTGCTCCAGACGCTTGGTTGCGTGATCAATTCTCGTTCCTCGTTGTTCCTCACCGGCCTTCCCGGCACCGGCAAGACGGCGGTTTCCGAGCGCATGAATAAAGCGCTCTTCGGATTTATCTGGATTCCCTATGCAATTGAGGTTGATGGTCAGATTATCCGCATCTTTGATTCCCATTGCCATCGCCAGGTCCCCGAAAAGGCTTCCGCCACCGAACATGATCGACGTTGGGTCGAAATTGAAAGGCCGTTGATCATTGTCGGTGGTGAACTGACTCTCGAGAACACAGACCTGGCCTGGTCTGAAATAGCAAGGTTTTATGAAGCACCTTTCCAACTGAAATCGAATGGCGGCACGCTCGTAATTGATGACTTCGGACGCCAGCGAGTTGGAGCTGAAGATTTGCTCAACCGCTGGATCATGCCGCTGGAGCGGCGGGTGGACTTTCTCACTCTGCACAACGGCAAGAAGATCGAGGTACCTTTTGAACAACTAGTAATTTTTTCAACCAACGTCGACGAGAAGGATTTGGTCGATGAAGCATTCTTGCGACGAATGGGTTATCGGGTCCGCCTCGAAACACCGAGTGGTGACGCCTATGCCGAAATTTTCAGACGAAATTTTCAGACGCGCGGCTGCCGAGCGCGGGATCGCTCTCGATCAAAGCTCACTCGATTACGTGCTCCGGAAGTATTCACTCGAGGACCGCCAAATGAAGGCGTGCGAACCCCGGGACCTCCTGAACCGCGTGACTGATATCTGTCTTTTCGAGGGAAACCGGCCCAGCCTGACGCCGGAGCTGATCGATCTCGCCTGGCGCAACTACTTTGGCGCTGGTCATAGTTTTGGCAAGAGCATGGCGCAGGCCGCCGTCGGTAGTGGCGTAGTTTGAAAGACTCTTCGCCTCTCCGTGTACTCTGTGTCTCCGTGGTGAGTCCTTCCTGAATTTTCGCCACCACAGAGACACGGAGAACACAGAGACTGCACAGAGAAACAGAAATTAATACATCGGTCCCCGGTCAAACGGGTGTTGTCCCAGTGCAGTTCTGAGGCACTAATCGAGAGCCAATCATGAATCGAATTTTATCCTGGTCAAGCTCGTGCCTGCTTATCGCAGGCCTCGCATTTGTCTGTGCGAGCACGATTCCGGCTCGGGCTCAATCTCGACTGAAGCACAAACCAGGACACGTCAAATCAGAAAAGACAGCAGCTGCGACTCCGGCTGCGCAGCCCGAGGGAGAAATAATTGGCAAGAGAATAAGGTTCGCCGACGGATCCTCGATTGACGCCGACGAGGTTTGGAAACAGGACGAAGATTTTTGGTACCGCCTCGGTGGCGTCACTCAGCGGATCGATCGGCCAGTGCGCTCGGTCGAGCCAATTCGCGCTGAACCGAAAAAGGAGCTGGCGCAATCCGTTAAGCCGGCAGTAAGCAATGTCGAGAATGGAGCTCGCGAAACGCAACCCTGGTGGATTTATCTAAAAGGGGGCGCAAAGATGAAGGTGGATGAGGTCAGCGAAAACGATCTCGGCGCCTGGTATCGGCGTGGCAACCTCTCGATCTTCATCGAGCGAGAGCAGATCGCGCGCATAGAACGCGAATCGACAAGTGGAAGACGGACCGGCTGGAGGGAGCGCGACTGGACTACCGGCAATACCAGGATTGATGACTTGATACGCGTTAACGGGACCCGGTTCGGCGTCGATCCGTACCTGGTTTTTTGCGTAATCGAGCACGAGTCCCACTTTCATGTGCGAGCACTTAGTCCCAAAGGCGCGCGCGGACTGATGCAGCTAATGCCAGGCACCGGCAGTCGGTTTGGAGTGCGGCGGCCGTTCGATCCGGCCGAGAATATCTTCGGTGGCACTCAATATCTTAAGGAGTTGCTGGGAATGTTTGATGGCCGGCTGGACTTGGCTCTTGCCAGCTATAACGCCGGTGAAGGAGCGGTGCTAAAATACGGACGCAACGTTCCCCCTTATCGGGAAACCCGGGATTATGTAAAACGGGTCACCCGGCGCTATGGTGGTGCAGATGTACCGGATACTACGGAGAAAATTGCGGCGCCGCGGTAAGAAAAGGCAGGCATTATGAGTTCTTTCCTGAACCGAACTTTTCTGGTTGTTGTTTTTGTCCTCCTGACGGCAAGCATTGCCTCGAGTCAGGCACCTGACAATAACACGCCGCTGACAAACGCTTCGATTGTCAAACTTGTACGCGCCGGCTTCAAAGAGAAGACTATTATCTCGATCGTTGCCGCCCGCCGGCCCGCCTTTGATCTGTCACCTGATCGCATGATCGAGCTAAAGCGTAGCGGTGTCAGCGAAAAAATTATCGTGGCCATGTTGGCCCGACAAGAAGGTGCGAACTCATTCGATGATGCGTGGACTGACGATTCCTTTTTCCGGCAGAACAGCAACAAAACAAAAGAGAATCAAAAATCAGGGACCGAAAACAGCACGGATATCTTTGGCTCGAGCGGAAGCGGGCAGAGTCGTACAAAAAGCCGTGGCGGAAGCTCTTCCGTATCCGGTGATACCGAAACAACCGGGACTGCGACGGTGCGCATTATCAGGCCGCCCACCGAAGCCGGCGCACCGCCAAAACTTGAAAAGGTATCAACCCTCACCAACGATTCGATTGTTGAACTAGTCGAAGGCGGTTTCTCTGAAGGCACGATCGTTCGACGCATCGAACAATCACCGGTTGACTTTGATCTTTCGCCCGCCAAACTTGCTGAGCTGCGCAAACACCGCGTCAGTGACAAGATCCTGACCGCGATGAAAGCCGCCATGGGAAATGATTCCAACTCGAGTAAGACAGGGGCCACTTCCAATGGCACGGCGAAACCAGAGTAAAAATCTGTCTCCTGCATCAGTCAGACTTTCCCTGATGCTCGGTTTGCTTGCGGTAGTTCTATACGGGCTCACGTACGCGCAACCTTCGACGGGTCAAAAGCGATCTGACAAACGCACTACTGCTTCTTCCCAGCGCCCGAAGCCTACGCCAACTCCAAGTTCGGATCGCCTAAAGGCATTGGGCGCACCACCGCCTGGTCCTGTGCTCAGGCGAAAAACTGATGAGGAGATCAAGCCCGGCGACGTAATCTCAGTAAACACAACTGAGGTGATGTTACCGGTTACCGTGCGCGATTCGAGTGGACACCTGATTTCAGATTTGACGCGCCAGGACTTTCGCGTCTTCGAAGATAATCGCGAACAGCCATTAAGCGATCTGGCCCTGCGGCAAGTGCCGGTCGATGTTGTTTTAATGGTCGATGCTTCGTCGTCAGTGGCGGCTAATCTCGACGATTTTCGCCGGGCGGCCGAAAGTTTCGCAGCTCAGCTCGATCCCGCAGATCGCATTAGTCTGATCAAGTTCGATGACCGCGTGCAACTGCTGCAGGATTGGACTAAAAGCCGGTTCCAGTTGCAGCGCGCATTGGGTCACATCGAAGCGGGAATGTTTACCCGCTTCAACGATGCGCTGTTCCTCGCTGCTGAACAATTCGGACCGGCACAATCGCGGCGCGCGATAATCGTGTTGAGCGACGGCATCGACAGCGGTCGAGGCGCCACCTCAGCCGAGCGTGCTCTACAGGCCATATTGGAGGCTCAGGTCACGGTCTATGTTATCAGCAACACTGAGATCTCTCGCGCGACCAAGCGGGCAGAGTTGGACTCTCTATCCAACGGGTCCGATTCAGCCGTGCGATTCAATCAACTTCGCATCGATGATCTTCGCGAAGGTCTGCACGTCCTGGATGAGAGTGAGCAACGGCTGGCGCAGCTTGCAGCGACGACTGGAGGCCGACTTTACAAACCGCGGAGCTTCAATGCGCTCGGCGATGCGTATCGAGAAGTGGCCGACGAATTGCGCCGGCAATATGCAATCTATTACACGCCCTTGAACAAAAGTCGCGATGGCAGCTTTCGGCGAGTGCGCGTGGAAACTACCAATCACGCTTACCAAACTTCGACCCGCATTGGCTACTTTGCGCCGCTTCACTAAGCCTGGGCAAAAGTATGTGCGGATGTAGTGCAGAGAGAAACGGGCGACATCACGCTGCCCGGTAACGCACTGGGTACTGCAGTTTCGGTAATCAGATCGTATTACTGGGAACGCGGGCGCCCTCGCCCGCACCGCCTCGCAGGCGCAAAAGTCTTTTCCAAACAGCCAAGAACCGCAGCCAGGTTTCGCGCTTCGCGCTCATTGCGGGCGAGGGCGCCCGCGTTCCCAGTGAATCGGAGCCTTTCGGTTCGCCTTGCAGTTCGAACGTACATCAGTACTACCCACTGACAAAGCTGGCGCACACAGCCGGACTCGAACCTGCGGCCTTTTGATTTCGAAGTCAATCTTTCGGCAAAGGCTGCCGCGATCAGGTCCGGCTACATCGCCCAGACGATGTTCTTGCCGGTGCCCACTGCAAGTGCTAACGTGCGGGCATGAGCTCGACCCGCATTAGTCGCCACGTGAACGCGCCCCGCGAGATCGTATATCGCGCGCTTCTCGATGCGCGCGCGGTTGCGACGTGGATGGTGCCGACCGGCATGACCAGCCACGTGCATTCGTTCGACGCCCGCGAAGGTGGCTCGTTCCGGATATCGCTCACCTACGACGCGCCGACCGGGACCGGCAAGACAACCGCGCACACCGACACGTACCACGGCCGCTTCGTGAAGCTCGTGCCGGACGAGCAGGTTGTCGAGGTAGTCGAGTTCGAGACGTCGGATCCCGCCCTGCGCGGCGAGATGACGATCACGATCGCGCTCGCCGATGCAGACGGCGGCACCGATGTCTTCGCCGTGCACGACGGGCTACCGCCCGGCGTGCCGACCGCGGACAACGAGGCCGGCTGGCGGTCGTCGCTCGCGAAACTCGCGGCGTTCGTCGAGGCGGGCTCCATCAAATAATAGGAGTTTGCTATTTCTGGCGTCACGAACCGATCTTCTCCTCCGAAGGTTGCCTCGTTTGACGTGCAACAAAGGTGACGAAGTAGTTGCCTTTATTCAAAGCACAAAGCCAGACATCGTCGAGGCATAGAGAACGTTGTATTGATGTAACACTGCAGCGGCCGCTCGGCCGCTACGGCCGACCAACCAAGTCAGTGGATAGCGGGGGCGTGCTCGCTGGTGCCTGCCGATGCTTCGTCGACTGTTCGAACGCGTACGCCAAGGCGATCAAAGTGGGCTCGCTGAACGCGCGTCCTGTAAACGTCACCCCGAATGGTGACGGATTGACGACAGCGCCCGTCGGTGGGACGAAGCCCCCAGGGACCACAATGCTCGGGTAACCTGCCTTGGCTGGCGCGGCAGCGCCCCGGTTCTGCGGAAAGAGGATGGCGTCAAAGTCGTCATCCGTGCCTTCGATGCCATCCGACCCGTTGAAGACCGCGTCCAGACCGGTTCGGGTGAGGGCCAAGTCCTGAGCGCGGTCGGCCAGGTAGCGCACCGTATCCGCACTTCCCGGGCTCGTGTCAAGCTGGTTGGCAGCGAGGAAAATGGCCTGGCCGTATTTGAGCGCGACCGCCGCATGCGCGTTGTTGAATGCGATGATATCGGCCAGCGTATGGACCGGCGCGTCCGGCCGGGTTGCCAGATAGTTGTTCAGATCATGCTTTTGCCCATACATCAGCACGGTCGAGCAATTGCTCGGAGCGGGGAACGAGGTGCAGATGCCGAAGGCTGAGATCGCCGTTTGGTTGGGGATCTCATACGGATCTGCCACGAACGCGCCTTCACGGCGGAGCGCTTCGATCGCGTCCAGTAATATCTGTTGCTGCGCGGCGGACAAACCGTTCCAGTAAGGTACGCGGGGCACGGCGATGCGCGCACCACGAAGAGCATGCTTGTTTAGAAACTTCGTGTAGTCGTTTTGGCAGTTGTCAGGAACAAGGCAGGCAGCCGTTGCGGTGTCGTTGGTATCGTAGCCGGATATTACTCCGAGCAGGATGGCAGCGTCGGTTACGGTGCGCGCGAGCGGCCCGGCCGTGTCCTGATCCGCGGTAATGGGAAGAATCCCATGGCGACTCACCAATCCAACAGTCGGTTTGATTCCAACTACACCATTGGCCGTCCCTGGACTGAGGATCGAGCCTGATGTCTCAGTACCCACACCCACGGCCACCAGGTTAGCGGAAACGGCGATGCCCGGGCCCGAGCTCGAGCCACCGGGCGTCAACACCGGGCGCCCGTCGCCGCCGGGGAGCGGCCGCGGATCGTAAGGATTGAAGCCATAGCCGCCGAGTGAGCTGTATCCTGCAGGCATGCCGATAGCGATGAAGTTCGCGAACTCCGTCAACGTCGCTTTGCCGAGGATAATCGCACCGGCCTCGTGCAGCTTCTGCGTGATGGACGCATCGTCAGGTGGCGCCGACCCCGCGAGGGCGACCGAACCAGCTGTAGTCGGCATGCCCGCAGTGTCGATGTTGTCTTTGAGGAGCACGGGAATCCCGAACAGCGGTCCGTGCGCAAGTCCGCGATGCCGATCGAGGTCGCGGGCACGCGCGTCGTCGAGAGCATGCTCGTTGATATGAATGAACGAGTTCAGCATCGGTCCCGCATGGTCGTAAGCGGCGATGCGATTGAGATACATCTGCACAAGCTGTTCTGAGGTGATGAGATGAGAACGCAACGCCAATTGGAGCTCCAGGACTGTGGCTTCCACCAACTGTAGCTGCTGCGGCGTGCCAAACGGCGGCTGGGCGGGAACCGGCCGTGCGAGAATGGCCATAATGGCCACCAGAATGAGCGCAACTCGTTTCATGGGTACCTCTCCTTTGAAACCGAAGACGCCTTGACTCTCGATCAAACTGCCGACGAGTCAAGTCCTTTCGAGCGACGTCAAAACCCAACTCGGCGTCTTGACTCGCGCTTCAGTGCAGACTATGGATGAATGTTGTTCGGGGGGTCGAAGGTTATCGCTGATCTGATTCAAGTGTCAATAAAAATCAGTAGTGGGTCAATTTCAATGCAAATGTCCTACAAACTTCAGTTTGTCGTCCAAGTTCGACAAGCTAAAGCTTGTCGGACATCAAACTGACCCACCACTCATTTACCCTTTCAATTGGGAGAGGAAGAATAAAATGGTACTAGTTGAGGACTGCCATGACGTACCTTGACGAACGCGTGCGAGCAAAACTGGTTCCTGTAAACTCTCGATCATAACGCATGTTTCGCGAAGTCTATGGTATGCATCACCCTGGAGAGCTTCGGTACAAGGCCTTCAGCCGCAGTGGCGTTCAGATTCGATTTCCGACGCTTCGCCTGTAGCGCGCCGAAACCTTCACAATAGTGGCCGAGCAAGTTTGGTAGTCTCTTAAAAAATGACGCGATTAATTACGGAAATCTTGTGTTACCATCAACCCATGTATCCCACCGTCCATGATGCCGATGCCGACGCGTCCGAAGTCTCGCTGCAAAATGTTGGCGCGATGTCCGGGTGAGTTCATTAGACCGGTTTGCGCGATTTGTAGGGTCGGCGCCAGCGCGAGATTCTCTCCGGCAGTGAGAAATCGCACATTCGCTTGGCGCATGCGCTCGAAAGGGTCACGGCCCTCGGGCGTCACATGTGCGAAATAACCACGCCCAAACATATCAGCCGAGTGCTGCCGCGCGACTTGCGCGAGTTCCGGGTCGGCCGCGAGTGGTCGCACTCCCACCGACACTCTTTCCCTGTTCACCAATTCGAGCATTTTGGCTTCCAACTCCGGCCTGGGGCTCGGCGCGGCGACGGTGTACGGCAGCGAAACTCGCTCGTTTGATTCAGGCCGGACGGTGAGTAGATTGAGCGTTTCGGCGATGGCCTCGCCGAAGACTGGATGAAGCGCCGCTTCGAGGCGTTCGGTGTAGACGGCCAGACGGTTCACCGATGCACTAGCGCGGAGGCGCTCGCGCAGGCCTTCGTTCAGCGGAATCGCCAGGAGCAGCGCCGAGACGATTGCCGCACTAATTAGTCCGTTTGCGAGTCCCGGGATAATGCCGAGCAAATGATTGACTGGTCGCCGGTGAACGTCTTTCGGTAACCGCTTCAGGATCGCGTGCCCGAGAAGATGAACCGCCACCCCCACGATGACGGCGATTAAGATGAAGGCAAGCGGCCGATTCCAGATCTCCGGCAATGAGTGAACATAGACAGCGAGCCAACGCGCTACCGGCTGATAGAAACGCAAACCGGCGAGAAGGCTCAACACCCAACCCGCCAAATCAAGCAAGCCGAGAATGAAGCCCCGACGGTAGCCATTGAGCACGCTCAACAGCACGAGCAGAAGAAGAAGGATGTCGATCACGTTGAAAGCCATTTATGAAATTCCACGACCACGTTCAATTCATTTGTCCAAAGGCTCCAGAAGAGTAATAACTTAGGTCTGTATCGCTCGACCTGAGAAGCTTTAAGCTTCGACGGAAGATTAAGATAAATCGGGAATTACAATTCAAAACGGCAGTGTTAGTGCAACGCATAGAGATTGCCGTCATCACCTCCAAAGTAAATCATTCCATTGGCGATAGCCGGAGAAGACCTCATCCAACCAAATGGCGCTTTGAACCTCCACTTCCTCTTTCCCGTCGCTGCATCGATAGCGTAAAGATGGCCATCGGCACTGCCGAAGTACACAAGCCCATCCGCGATAGACGACGATGAGATAATTGGGGCGGCTGTCTGAATCCTCCATTTCTGTCTTCCGGTCGCAGAATCCAGCGCATAGAACTCTCCGTCGTCACCTCCGAAATAAACGGTCTGACTTTGAATAGCCGGGGAGGATCTGATTCTCTCCGCAGTCTTGAATCTCCATATTTCATTTCCCGATTTTGCATCGACAGCATAGAAGACGCCATCCATGCTTCCAAAATAAATCGTGCCTTCAACGACAGCCGGGGAAGAAAGGATTCTGTATCCTGTCTTGAATCTCCATTTCTCCTGTCCAGTCACCATATCCAGTGCGTAGAAATAACCATCCCAGCATCCGAAATAAATAGTTCCATTGGCTATCGCCGGAGAAGATAAAATCCAGCTTCCAGCTTTGAATTTCCATAATAGATTCCCCCTCGTAACATTAACCGCATATAGATAAGTATCCGCGCTGCCGAAATAAACAATCCCATCGTTCACCGCCGGCGATGAATAGACTCTGTATCCTGTCTTAAATCTCCACCTTTCAGTGCCTGTCTTCGCGTCTACGGCATAAAGACAGCCGTCATGGCTGCCAACATAGACTGTTCCATCGGCGATGGCAGGGGAGGAATAAACGACATCTCCTGTTTTGAACTTCCACTTGAGTTCACCGGTTGACGCATTTACCGCATAGAGATAGTCGTCGTCGCTACCGAAATAGACCACTCCGTCAGAAACGCCGGGCGAGGAAAACCAGGCTTCTATGACGCGTTCAGTTCGGAATTTCCATTTAACGCCGTGAAGTCGGTTGACGGGTTGGGTCTGATAAACGCCCGTGCGCTCCAGGTTTGCGCGGAACATCGAGTCGTCCGCTGATAACGTGCCATGAGATATCGTCCAGAGTATTGGATTAGCCGCTTCGAATGCGATGAGTAGAAAAATAGCTGTGCGTCGCTTCACGGTGATCTGAAAGAGCCGCCACGGAGCTTTTTCAACTTTATGGCGGCTCAAGGTGAGATTTGGATTTGTGCGTTGCGCTGGCGCAGTAACGAGATCACAGAACGCGAGATCTAATACCCCACGGGCCTGATCTCCCGACAGCAGGCTGGTAGTATCCTAAGTTGCCTTAGGGATCAAGCTGATGCCGTTAGCGATTTCTTAATGGTCGATCGTATCGTACCAATCAAATGCTCGATTGATGCAGGCTTGATGATGTAGGCTTGCGCACCAGCGGCAATGGCTTCATCTTTATCAGAATCGGTCGCCGCACCTGAGTAGAAGATGATTGGCGTGTGAGAATCAAATTCCCTGATTCGCAGGCAAAGCTCTTTGCCGGACAGTTCTCGCAGACAACTATCCAAAAGGTATGCGTCGAACCGTTGTTCTTTGGCTAGAGCCAGAAGATCATACGGGCTATATAGACACAGAACCTCAAAACCCTCTTTAGCCAGGATTAGGCGCATCATCTCGCGAGAGTCTTCATCATCCTCACAGTAGAGAACGCGAAGCTTGGGGATAACCATTGCCGGGAGCCTCTTTTCTACTAAGCTGTGGGTCACAATGTACGCCACCGCAGAGACGAAAGCAATGATTTGAAGAACCCAATTACGATCCCTGGGCCCGGCGTGCCCGAAAGACGCGCACCTCAGGCAGCTATAAAGGTGAACTGTTTATTAGTCCTCTCGCTCGCGGAATCAACGAATAATGTGAAAAGTTTTCGCGTTACTCACACACGTGCGGGGGCTAATAAGCGGGAATTTCGATTTAGCGGTCGGCCCAATATCAATTAACATTTCATGGGTGCCCTTAGGTGAGCCGGGGCCGACGATCCCGGCAGTAAAGGCCCGGCAAAGGCCATCAATAGGGTGACGCTATTACTCGGAATAGCAATGAAAAATCCGACCATAGTGTCAGCTGGTGATGCTCCTGCAGTAACTACTGGTCTCTACGGATACATTTCACCCACTTCTGTCGCGATTAACCGTCGCGGGGCATTTAGCCCACAAGCGTATTAGTCGAGACGTAAAACCGGCTATCGGTCAGCGTGACCCGGGCTCGATAGAGACCGGCCGGCAATCCAGGAGGCGGCGCGGTCAATTCACTCAACGGTCCAAGAAGCAGATCAGGTAAGTGCGTGAATTCGACAGTGGTTTCGACCGAGTGTTCAGAATCAGTCTGCTTTCTCATTTCTTGAGCAAGCGCCCAACAGGCGCATTCGTAATTGAAGATTTCTTGTAGGTATTCGATGGAAAGCTCTCCTGAAGCTATCTTTCGGCGAACGTGATCAGCGAAGGCTTCTTCTTCTCCTGAGAATTGATAATTCGTGGGACGAACCTGTTGCCATAGTTCGTCGAGCAGATCGCGCAATACAGGCTCTAGCAACACACAAGTCATGGGAAAGATTTCGCCGATTGGCTCGAAGCGATTACCGCGCGCTAACGAGCAACTGACTGACATACCAAGTTGGCTGACAACATCGATGAGGCGTCGCCGCTCGCGGTCATTGAGCGCGTAGCTATCCAACAGCGTCAAATCATCCTGCATAAGTCGGCTGGCGAGTTGTGGTGCAAGCGTCAGGTCAACCAAAGCTCGCTGAAAGTCCTGGAGTGACATATTTTTTAGCTATTGTTCGAGCCTGCTCAACCTGATCAAGAATGCCATCTTCGCCCAACAACCGAAACGACGATTCGTGAAACTCAAATGTAATGCCGCGCAAGTTTTTGGTGTGTGGCACTGCATGTTCAAGCAGCCGCCATACATCTTTGAGCACTGGTCCGGTATGTGAGTCCGTGTGAAGACCCATCATGCGAACACCGCCTGCGACGTGAATCTCGAGCACGTTTTCAAGATCCAAGTGTTCCAAATAATCCAGAGCGTCGAAGCCATGGTTCACCGCGTTCGTGTAAAGGTTGTGAAGATCCAGCAACACCATACACCCGGTCTGGCAGCTGAGTTGGTTCAAGAAGTCCTCCTCTGAGAAGTCTTGCTCAGGGTATGAGAAGTAGTAGACGTTGTTTTCAAGCAAGAAGGGGCAGCGAAGCTTATTTGTAAGGAAACGAATCCTTGGCACTAAGAGATCAAGAATTTCCTGATCGTAGGGCAGCGGCAAGGCGACTGCCGCATTCACCTCTACACCGTTGCCAATACGCGAAAAAGAAAGATGCTCGCTGATCCAGGGCGAATGGAGGCGGTCTGCCCAAGCAATGAGATTCAGCGCATAGTCTTTATCGAAGATTTCAGCACTGCCAATCGAGAGCCCGATGCTGTGAAGGACGATCGGCAACTGATCAGCGAGCTTGTTAAGGAGAGCACTCGGCAGCGGCAACGCATCGAACCGTTGCCGCGCACCCACACCACGATCAATCCACGCACGGTCCGGAATTACTGCCAAGTAGTCAAGTCGATCCAACGACCGCTCGACAAAACGGTCCATGCTCGGATTAAAGAGAACGCCAACGCCAACCTGATCGATCGTGGCCTTCCTATCCGCGCACACTGGCCAAATCAACGCGCAGAATTTCTTCAAAGCGGTCGCGAATATTGATGTCGAGACCAGATTTGCACGCACCGCAGGCTTTCAACCCCACCTTCCGCAGCAGGTCCTTGTCCCGCGTCACGCGTTGAATAAGCGAGCCCAACTGGGTCGCGCTGACTTTACTATCTACGAGGATTTCGGCAACCGGAATACCGTTCGGCCCCGACTTTTTCAACCGGATTTCTGCGTACTGTTCAGCCATTGTACAACTCCTTTGTTGTAATGTGAGTTTACCGCTACAAACGAATGGAATGTCCGTTTCTGAAATGATTGGGGGGCGCGTACATTACCGCAAATGCAGGGTAAGTTGCAAGCAAAAAATTGGCGATTATATCTTTGAAACCTTGAAAAAAGGTGAGCACTATGTAACGGCGTCGGAGTTATTTACCGATGACTTCATGCCCTACCATTCTAACGACTTCCAATTGGCGTCGCTACCCTTCTTGCACGTCTTATCTTTCGAGCAACCTCCAAACCAAAGACAGGGTGTATCTCCCAGTTGTTGGGTCTCTTCAGCTTTGAACTGTTCCTGTCCGATCACAAGTCCGCCGCGGTCAGTAGATTGATTCCGGAAGCCGCGAGCCGTCGGGCCGCGAGGGTGGCTCGAAAGTCGCCTTCGTCTTCCTGTGACCATTGAGCGTGCCTGCACAGCAGCGCCAGTTCTGTTGCGCGACCCAGGGTGAGCGCAAAGCGGCGCGCGCCGGCTTCCAACACCGGTGTTCCGGCCTTTCTTGCTCCAGCCAACCACCTCTCGGCGTGCGCTAATGCCGCTTGCACAACCCGCGCGGGTTCATCGAGACGACTGTCATGAACAGAGACGAGGCAGCGGGTTACTTCCGCTTTCAGCGCGTGGAACGCTCGATCGTCTGCACCCAAAGCGCGTAGCGCATCCAGCGCCAGCACGTTCGTAGTTCCTTCCCAAATCGGCAGCACCTGTGCGTCGCGCAAGAGCATCGGCAGTCCCGTGTCTTCAACATAGCCCGCGCCGCCGAAGGCTTCGAGCGCTTCACTGACCACGGCTACGACCTGCTTGCCGGTCGTCAGTTTCATCAACGGCGTGACCAGACGAAGCAACAAACTCTGCTCTTCATCGATCTCTTTGGTCTCAGCGCGACCAGTTAGTTCAGCCACCAGGAAAGCGAGATGAAACGCCGCTTCCGTCTCAGCTTGCAAACCGGCCAGCGTATCCACGTGCAGAGGCTTTTCAGAAAGCAGCCCACCGAAGGCCGTCCGCTTTTGCGCGTAGTCAAGCGCGAGCGCGACGGCTCGTCGCATCAGCGAAACGGCGCTGATGCCATTCCAGAGACGCGTGATGTTGAGCACCGGCGTGATGTTGCGCACGCCCTCAGTTGTCCCCAGAACCAGTTGCGCCGGTGCACCGTCCAGCGTCAATTCCACGGTCGGGACCTTGCGCGTGCCGAGCTTGTCTTTCAGACGATCGATTGAGATGTTGCGCAGGCGGCCCTGTTCATCTCGCATCTCGAGATAGAACAGCGCGAGTCCCCGTCCGCCGGAAGGGTTGCCTTCGGGACGTGCCAGCGTCAAAGCCATCTGTGAGGTAGCGGCGGAGGTGAACCACTTGCGACCGTAAAGAAGCCAGTGTTGGCTCTGATCAGAATGCGGCTTCGCGATTGTTTCTGAGGTGCCTACGTCTGAGCCGCCGGTGAGTTCGGTCATCCACTGGCCGCTGGTCCAAAACGCTTTCGAGTCGCGACTTGTCAGATGAGGCACAGCGCGATCGATGAGCGCCCGGTTGCCGGAGCCCAGCAGGGTGCGGGCAGCTCCGTCGGTCATCGCCAGCGGACAACTGTAGATATCGGTTGAAGGTGTAAATAGATAGGCCAGCGCGCACTGATGCACGCGCGAGAACCGGCCGTGCTTTTGTTCGTAAGCGGTAGCGACGACGCCATGCCCAGCGGCGACCATCTCCACGAGCGCCGGTTCGATCTCGCGCAGCACGTCGGCGGGAACGCTGCGCACTAAATAGGAGCGCAGCACAGGATCATCTTCGTATTGATTGCCCAAGGTCGGTGGCGCCTGCTGAAACTGCATGATGTTCGGGAAAGCGTAGCGGGAAATGGAAGGGGCGTAAAGCGCCGCGGTCAATCTGATGTTATGAAGCAGGCGTCTGCTGCCGAGAGTTGTTACATTCGCGGTTGCAGTCTGTATTAGCAGAAGGAGACGCCCATGGCGACAGTATACAATTGGGGCGTGACTTTCTTCACAGCATCGCCGCCACTTTTACCGATCACGATAGATTGATGCAATCGCTGCGTCGGCCATATAATGCGCCGCAGTTGCTGAACTATGTGCAGAAGCACTTTCCGGGATCCGGTCCCTCCAGTGCAAAAGTGAAACGGTGTCTGTGATGTTCACAGCTTGGCAGAGAAGAGATGGGTGGACATCATTCCACTACGTCGGGGCGCTCGATCTTGATATCGGCATCATAGTCGTAATAAGTTATGGTGCTCTTCGAATTTAGTGTCTTGCCCATGACCTCCGATTCACCTTCGCTCTCCGTCTTGAGCGGCAGATTATTCGCCACTCCGATCCACGTCTTGGCCGTGGTCTTAAAACCCTTTCCCTGCGGATCGCTGTATGTGTACTGGTAAACCATCGTGGGCGACCCGTCGAGCGTATCCGGTCCGACGAACTTTATCTCTGCACTTTTCGAGAGTTCATCAATCACCTTCGGGTCTCGAAACTGTGCGATCAGTTCACCCACATTGACAGGGAACTTCCGCCAAGGACCGTCTCCCATTTTCATGAATGTCTTCTGGCCTACAATGATCGTTTCGATCTTGTTGATATTACCGGCGCTACGTTCCGCTTCTCGAACCATGTGGTAGCGGTCAGGCGCAACGTACTCCAGAATCGTCGTGCTGTTGGTTCCGCTAGAACTGGAAGTCACCCAGCGCGCTCGGTACGACTTTGCCGCAAGCATGGCGCCCATGGCCCTAGTCACCGCTCCGCGGGGATCCGTGGTCGCCGTAATCGGATTAATCGGCGATATACCGACACCGCCTGAATCGCTCTTGCGGCAACCTGCGGCGAAAACTAAAAGACAGCAGGATAAGAAGACTTTAAAGCCAACCGAGAAGTTCATACACTTTTCTCCTTTTGAGCGACAACCTCCCCAAGCGGTTGTCGATGATTCATTATCTAAATATATCTTGCGCCCGTTTACGACTTGCTCTCGATACCAAAGATATTCGTTTCTTTTTTTGCGTCAGCCCAGAGACCTTCATTCATCTTTGCTTCAAAATCGATTGTCGGCCCACCGACTTTATAAATTGTCCAAGTCGTGGTTACGCGTAAGCAACTCTGTGAGCCAGCTTAAGACGCTAGCCAGCGTGTCGTGAGCAGCGCTCCGAAATCAAATCAGACTTCGGCGGGAGAGGAGACTCTGTGCTTCACTTCGACTCATACCGACGCGCTGGGCGTGGCCCTCCAATAAGAGTCGCCACCTACGCGTTTCTGTTGGCATTGAAGTTGTAACACTTATTGTCCTGAAGGTCGTATTCGATCCGAAAGAAACAGTCCCCCCCGTCCTTACAAAAACGGTTTATCGGTTAGAGGCCCATTACATTGACTGGCTCCTGTCGCTGCTTTAACGCACACTGCGCGGGCATCATTCATCCAGATATGACGCGAACCCTTAGAAGTTCAAGACGAGTACCATGAATCTCCAGATCTTCTTTTTACACATATTTCCTCCTATTGCATGCGTACTCATGCTGAGAATTTAGATCGGATGAAGAACGGAGAATTGAGCAAGCCAAATTTCGCAAATATAAAAGCAGCCGCGAAACATAGCTGTGGGTCCGCTTAGCATCCATTGCGATAAAAGCGGAGGTCAGACGGGAAAAGTGGTGCACCCAGCAGGACTCGAACCTGCGGCCTTTTGATTCGAAGTCAAACGCTCTATCCAACTGAGCTATGGGTGCACGTGAACATTAGTTTCAGGTTTCAGGTTCAAAGTTTCAAGTCGGGCGAGTAGTGCCTTAATCATAGATAAGACACTACTGTCGGGACCTTTCACTTCATCTTCATATCTTTCATTGGCGACCTCATCCGTTCAGGTGGCGGCGTGGCACCACCCTGGAAATCGTGACGAATGAAACGCACTAGATCATTAATCTGCGGTGGCGCCAGTTTATCTTTGAATGCCGGCATTCCATCGCCGCCTTTATTAATTTGCTTGAGGAAATCGGAATCAGGATGACGGAGAGCGTGGCCTTCGCGCAGGCTCGGAACTTTCAGCTTTGTTCCGTCCTCAAGTTTGACCGGACCGCCGTTACCCTGTTCCCCATGACAAGTCTTACAGTTCTTCACAAACGTCGCGCGGGCATCCGCGAACTCATCAGGAGTAGCCGCAGCATTCGATGCTGATCTCGGGTCGCTGTTTGTAGACCTGGAAGTCTTGTTACAAGCAGGAGTTAATAAAGCAAGCGACAAGGCGAGCAGGACTAATCTCCGCACATTCATCTGTCACTCCGAACAATCTCTAAGCTAAAAAAACGCGACAGTATATCACGTGTACTCTTGCCTGGTGATCGTGGAATACGACACCGTTGCTATTGGCTGGCGAGTGCCGACAAGACACGTCTCCCCCGGTTGCAAATGTGCAAAGACAAAAGGCAGAATATCCGGGCGCAGACTCAGGCATTCTCAGGCGCAGCAAGAACTGAAACCTCTCTTTTGATTCGGTACATCGCAAATGACGAAGAGCACTGAGCACGATCAAAACAACAACCCTCGTGGCTCTCTTCGTCTGGCACCGAACGTCGAAGAACTCGAAGAGCATAAAAGTAAACTTCCGCGCCAGTTCGTCAACTTCACTTTCTATCGCGCGCGTCCCGAATGGAGGATGCTCGACGACGGCGAGAAAAATCATTGCAAACAGGCTTTTGTCGAAACGGTTGACGACTTTCGCCGGCATCTGTTGATCCACACATATTCGACCGTCGGACTGCGCACGAGTGCCGACTTCCTAATCTGGCGAATCGGTTCCGACCTTGAGCCGATGCAGGAAATGGCCGTTCATCTGAATCGCACCCCGATGGCGAAATACCTCGAGCCAACCCAGTCATTCCTGTCGATGACCAAACGTTCGATGTACATCGAGAAGAATTGCGCTGAACATAAAGAGGATCGGGTTCACGTTGTGCCCGGCCAGTCCGATTATCTTTTTGTTTGCCCTTTACAAAGGACTCGCGAGTGGTATTCCCGTCCGCAGGAACAAAGACAGGAAATGATGGACGAGCACTGCCGGGTGGGTTCGAAATATCGCTCGGTAAAACTTCACACGACTTACTCGTTCGGTCTCGACGATCAGGAATTTGTGGTAGCGTTCGAGACCGACAAGCCTTCCGATTTTCTTGATCTCGTGCAGGAGCTTCGCGAGACCAAAGCGAGCTGCTTCACGCTGCGCGATACGCCGATGTTTACCTGCCGGCAACGCTCTCTGGCGGAGTGTCTGGATGCCCTCGGGTAATGGAAGAGGATGCGGCCATCGCTGACTCGTCATTTCGCCCTCACAGATCCGACAATTCATCTCGCGTTATTCCAAAATCAGTCTTTAACGGAAGAAATGTCTGGCCGGCGCTGGCAATCTTTCTGATCTTCATAGCTACCGCTCTACAGCTCCATCATCAAGGACGTTCATGGTGGTGCTTCTGCGGCCGCGGCTTCCTTTGGGTTAGTGATGCCTGGGGTTCGCAAACGTCGCAAGCGTTTCTCGATCCCTACAGCTTCACTCATGTGCTTCACGGGATAATTTTTGCCGGATTGCTGACGGTAGTAATTCGCGGAATGCCGCCGAGCTGGCGACTGTGCCTGGCTATTGGGATCGAATCCGTCTGGGAAATCCTCGAGAATACTAATTCGGTGATCGATAGATACCGCGAGGCGACGGCGGCGCTCGGTTACCACGGTGACACTGTCGTTAACTCGCTGGGCGACATCGCGTGTTGCGGCATTGGGTTCCTAGTGGCACGCAAAATTGGATTTCGCTGGTCGCTGATTCTCTTTCTGGCGACCGAGGCAATACTGCTAGTTTGGATCAAAGACAGCTTGCTGTTGGAAGTAATCATGCTGATCTTTCCGCTCGATGTGATCAAAGCATGGCAGATCGCGCATTAGGGCAGACACGGGAGACACGAGGACACGGAAACGCGAGCATAGAGCGACGCGGAGAAGCGAATACGCGGAGACACGGAGAGAAATCAAATAGCGCCACCAAAGGGTAGTGATGTCCTAAAATAGAGTTGCGCTATTTGACGATCTCATTAGCATAGCCGGCAACTTGCGGCTTGCCGCTCTCCAGTGCGGTAAGCCTTTGGCTTACCGGGCAGGCGTCTTTGAAGGAATCTGGAGGCTACGCCTCCGAAGCAAGGCGTAGCCTCGCCTGAAAAATTTCCGTGCCTGCGACGGTGAGGCAAGCCTCACCGCACTGGGAAGCGGCAAGCCGCCATTGGCAACACAGATAGGACACTACCCACCAAAGGAGACTCCCACGATGCAGAACATAAGAAGCTACAAAGAGCTGCGCGCTTATCAAGCAGCGATTGACGCCGCTATGTGCGTATTTGAAATTACGAAGAGCTTTCCCTCAGAAGACCGATTTTCCATGGTCGATCAAATGCGTCGCTGTTCACGATCAGTGTGTTCGAACCTTGGTGAGGCATGGCGCAAGCGTCGGTATCCCGCCCATTTCGTCAGCAAGCTTAGTGATTCTGACGGCGAAGCCGAGAAAGCTGCTGCGCCTATATCCAAGAACCGAGGCCACTGAATTCGACCAGGCCTACGATGGAATAATCGCTCAACTCGTGCGTATGATAGAGCATCCGCAACAATGGACTATAAGAAGACGGACGGCTCCAACAAAACGGAGAGGCAGTTGATTAGCGAGGGTTTGCCCAATGGTCAATCGTCTTCCCAGTTTATATACTGGCTCAAGATCATAGCGCTTTTAGCTCTCACGAGTTGCTGCATCTTCTTTCTTGCTCTTGCAGGCCGCGTTTTCAATTGGCGGATTGATCCAAGGAGTGAAGTCTCCGCATCTTCCCGTACCCCCATCCCCGCGTCCGCCGGAGAGTATCTCTGGTATGAAGCGGAAAACATGCGCGGCATTTCACAGACGCCGCGGCATGAGCCGGTCTTGAATCCTTCGTATCTCGATCTGCCGGCGATCAAAGCTCCGGGTTGGAGTATTAGTGGGCCCGGCGTCTCGGCGGAATGGTCGCAAGGTGGCGAGAGCGAATGGAATTCAGTGGCGGCGGCTGCGGATGAAACTCGGGGCGCCATATCTCAGGAGATCGAAATTCCACGCGCAGGCGATTTCAAAGTCTGGGTGCGCTACTGTGACTGGGCCAACAAGACAGAGAACTTTGTCGTTCGAATATTCCAGCAAGATCGCCTCGTCTTTCGAGACGAATTCGGCGCGCAGGACGTAATTGATCCCCACAATGAGACCAGCATGTATTGGGGCTGGGCCTTCGCCTGGAATGGTGCAACGACAATATTGGCGAAAGGCCAGGCGCGTATCTCAATCGAAATTGAAAAGGCTGCACAGGCTCGCCGGCAAGTGGATTGCCTGCTACTCACAAACGATCTTTCTTATATACCCGATGGCCGGCGCAAACCGAATTTCGCGGCGATGCGTTATCTTCATGAATACGCTGCCAGGCGTCCAGCACTCGCGCCGCTTACTGAAACCCGAGCGAGAAACGAGCCGTCGCCGGCCTGGTCGCAACCCAGGCTCGCTGGCCGCGACTTCCTGATGCCCTGGAACATCACGAAAGAGTTTTGGCAGCTCTACGACAAACAGCCGGTCGAGCGTCCACTCTATCCATTCAATGCCGAAGCTGTCGATGAGTTTGTGAAGACCTATTCCGGCAAGCGCCAGGTTCCTATCTTCGACTCGAAGTTGATTGTGCCGGTCATCTACATCAATGATTTGCCGGAACTTTTGAAGGCGGGCAGCACCTTCCGCCGTTATCTAGGCGAAACGCAATCACCTTTTGCGATTCTGATTAATTACGGAACGGCGAACTTTCTCTCTGATGCCGATGCGCAAGCCGCCTTGAACCTTTTGAATGGCGAGTTGCGAAATCAATTTCTCGGTTGGATTTCCGGCGAGAGCATAGGCTTTGTCTGGGATGAAGCGCCCCAATACTTAAAAATTTCCCCGGATATGACGCGGACGCAGTTGCTTGAGGCACATCGACTCTTTTATACGGATGCCTTAGCACGAAAGTGGAGCAGAATTTTCAAGACATCAGCGGGGCCGATGTGGGACAAGATGATTCCGGCAATGTCCACCTCAAGCACTTCATTCGAGCATGCGTTGGGTGAGTGGGGGGTGCGCGTTTTTGGAATTGAGACTTCAGCGGTGCAGCCCATGACTGCGATGCGTATAGCCTTCAATCGTGGCGCCGCGAGGCAATACGACGGCGAGTTTCTTTATTATCACGCTCCGAACTTTGGTGACACGGCGACGACGTTCACGAAACAGCAGAACTTCGCCGGACCTGACAACTTCTTTCATTCGCGTTACGGCGCAACGATGGGGCCATCGCTGTCGTGGTATCGAAAGAGCTATTACCTGTATTACATGTCAGGCGCGTCGGCGATCTATCTCGAGCAGGGCTTTGATCAATTCTTCAAGCCGGGGCCGGGTGAACATCCCTTCCAATTAAATCCGCTCGGGCACATTACTGACGAATTTATTCGCTTTGCCGAAAAGCATCCCTACCGAGGCACGCCCTACACGCCGATTGCATTCCTGCTCGATCCGGCGCACGGATGGGAGATGACTGATTATCCGCAATGGCCTTTCGAAGTTTCTCAGATTAATCGTGGCGATCGGGCGCTGCGCGAATTATTTGGTGCTGCTTATTATCCCGGCCCGGTTCGCGAAGGCGAACCTGCCAGCGGCGAGCGGCAAGCGTTCGTGCCCGGAATCTTTGGCAATATTTTTGATGTATTGACCGCGAGCAACAGTCCTCAATCGGCATCGCATGAAACGGAATTACGCGACGAGCCCGCGACCAGCGGGCGGCAGAATATAGCCCCGGGCGTCAGCCCGGGGATCCCGGCGCCTAACAAACCCATCAGCCCCGGCAGGGGCGACAGAAGTTCTGCAATCACGAGCACTCGATCCCCTCTGGATGCGATCGATTCATACGCGGCTATTGTGGTCGGCGGACGGATCGAATGGCCTGCAGCCTGGCCTCGACGCCTTTCCGAATACGTTCACAACGGCGGAACACTCGTTTTAAATTCATCTCAAATCAAAGGCCTCCCGCCCGAACTTCTCGGTGTACGTCGAATCGGAACAACTTCCGAATCTGACGACGCTAACTGCGTTGCGCCAAACGAACCGAAACAGGATCTAAGCGGGCAGATGTTTCGCTACGATAAGATTGAAACGAAAGGCGCGACCGTCCTGATTGCTGCGCCTAATGGAGATCCGGTGGTGACCATCAACAAGGTCGGTCGCGGTAAGGTTGTTTTCGTTTCGGTACCGGATCTGCTCGGCGAAGATGAACGCATCACACCGTTCGTGGCGCATCTGCTGGCCCACCTCGCCGCCGATGCGACGCCGGTTAAAGTCGAAGGAGACGTCGAATATCTGATCAATCGCAATGGGCACGGATGGGTAGTGACGCTTTTCAATGACAACGGCGTGTTCAAGCCACAGCAGGGTCTGGCGCAAGTCGATCGCGGCGCCACTGTAAACGTCACGATCAGCTTGCCCGGCCAGCAGGTTTCCAGCGCTCTCGAATGGACCTCGGACAAGTCAATTGCAGTTAACAAACGTGCTGGATTAGCTGACAGCGTAACTGTCAACATCGCCGCCGGCGGCATCGCGGTTGTTGAGTTAGCGACCACGCGTTAAGATTCGTCATTAATGGCTGGAAAAATTGCGCGCAGATTTGTTCTAAGCGGCGACGTGCAGGGCGTCGGATTTCGTTTCTTTGCACAGCGCGCGGCGGCGCGTCACCAGGTTGTGGGGTATGTCAAAAACCTGGTTGATGGCCGAGTCGAAGCGCTGGCGGAAGGTCCGCCGCAAAAGGTTGAGGCCTTCAAGCATGAGCTCGCAACCGGCCCGCGTTTCGCGTCGGTGGACCATCTCGAAGAAATCAACATCGATCCGACGGGCGCTTACTCGTCCTTCCGAATTGAACACTAAAAGGGAAACCAGCCGTCAGCCAGATAAAGTGCCAGCATGGAAGAAAGCAGGCCCGCTCTCGTTTTGGAGCATGTAACGAAGCGCTTTGGCGAATTCACCGCCGTAAGCGACCTTAGTTTACAAGTGCGTCCTAGCCGCGTCTTCGGACTGATTGGTCCGAACGGCGCCGGCAAGACGACGACGATCCGCATGATCGTCAACATCGGTGTACCTGACTCAGGCCACATTGAATTATTCGGTCAACCGATGAGCGTCGCGTTCCAGGACCGCATCGGCTATCTGCCGGAGGAGCGCGGCCTGTACAAGAAAATGAAAGTTGGCGACCAATTGCGTTTCTTTGCGGAGCTCAAGGATCTGCGCGGTAAAGAAGCTGAGACCCGAATCGACAAGTGGCTGGCGAGATTTCAACTGACTGAGTGGAAGGAAAAGCGCACCAGGGAACTGTCAAAGGGAATGCAGCAGAAAGTTCAGTTCATCACAGCAGTTATTCATGATCCTGATCTCCTGATCCTTGATGAACCATTTTCCGGTCTCGATCCCGTGAACGTCGAGCTAATGAAGGAAACCGTTCTCGAAGAAAAGGCAAGAGGCAAGACAATTATTCTCTCGACTCATCAAATGGAGATTGCCGAAAAGTTGTGTGATGACGTATGCATGATTAATCGCTCGCGCAAGGTCCTGGACGGCAGATTGCGGGAAATCAGGCGAAGTTTCTCACGCAACGCGGTTGCGCTTCGATTCGAAGGCGGCGATGGCTTGCTTAACGATTCCGAACTGGTGGCAAACGTGCGCCAGGTCGGCGACGACACCGAAGTATTACTGGCGCCCGGAGCGGATCCGCAAGTCTTGCTACGGCGTTTGGTTGATTCCGGCGCGGCGATAACAAGGTTCGAGCTGATCGAACCAAGCTTGCACGATATTTTCATCGAAAAAGTCAGAGAAGTCGCATGAGAAAATTCCTCGCTGTCATCAAACGCGAGTACGTCCAGCGCGTCCGCACCCGAATGTTTGTCGCCGCAACCGTGCTCGGACCATTCGTGATGGGTTTGTTCACGGTAGTTCCTCCCTATATCGCAGGAATCAAGGCCGGCGGCCCAACCCGAATCGCGGTCGTGGATGAAAGCGGAAAACTCTACGAGCGTTTCCGTGATTCACTGGTCGCCTCGCGCGACGAGGATGATAAAGAACAGAACTCACGCTCTTCGCAAAGGAATTCGAATCGGTGGCAGCGAATTGACCGAACGGCCCAGCTCAGTGAGCAGGGTTTTGTCGCGGAGCCGGTCGAAGTTGATGGCAAGTCTCTCGAAGAGGTCAAGTCACAGCTAAATGAACGCGTTCGAAAAGGGGATCTTGACGTTTACGTTGTAATACCGAAGGGCATTCTGACCACTGGCAAGGCAGAATTTTATGGGCGTAATACAGGTGATGTTTTTACGCGTGAAACGGTCGAGAACCGTCTCAGCAATGCTATCCGTCAAGCACGGCTCGCCGAGGCGCGCGTGCCGCAAAATGTACTGGACGAGCTCGGCCGCCGGGTGACTCTGACCAGCACCAGAATCAGCGACCGGGGGGAAGAGAAAGATTCTGGCGGCGGATTCTACGTGGTCTTCGCTTTCGGCTTTCTGATTTACCTGACGACTGTTTTGTATGGTCAGACGGTGCTCGGTGCGGTTATTGAAGAGAAGGAGACTCGCATTGCCGAAATACTATTCTCATCGGTCAGATCTTTTCCGCTGATGATGGGAAAACTCATTGGCGTGTCGCTGGTAGCCTTGACGCAATTGGCAATCTGGGGACTCGCATTCGCTCTGTTTACAATCTTCGGAGTGGCCATGCTGGCGACGCAGGGCGTGACCTTGAGCCTGCCGTACATTCCGGCAATGATGTTCGTTTATTTTGGGCTGTACTTCCTGCTCGGCTATTTCATCTACGCCACGATCTATGCTCTGGTCGGTTCTATGGTCACGACCATACAGGAAGGCGGTCAGTTGGCGTTGCCTGTGACCCTGCTTCTGGTGGCCGGCTTTTCGCTCGCGTTTCCAGTGATTCGCAGTCCGAATTCGTCGCTGGCATTTTGGGCTTCGATGTTTCCGTTCTTCGCGCCAATTACGATGCTGGTGCGGATTGTCACTGAGACTCCGCCACTGTGGCAGATCGGGTTGTCGCTTTCGATCGGGTTTGCAACAGTTATCTTGCTGATTTGGTTGGCGTCCCGCATCTATCGGGTTGGAATGCTGATGTATGGAAAGAAAGCCTCGATTCCTGAAATGCTGCGTTGGGTCAGACAAGCTTAGGTGATTGCGGATTGAGGAACCTCGTAGTAACTGCGTGACTTTGGAAAGAGCAATCCGCAACCTGCAATCTGAAATCACAAATCGTCCGATGCCGATTGAGATTGAGAAAAAATATCGCCTTACCAAAGAGCGATGTCGTGCGATCGAAGATCGCCTCCGCGTAATTGGCGCAGAGCCACGTCCGATTGAGTTTGAAGAAAATACGCTCTATCGCGGCGGCAGGATTGATTTCGGCGGGTGCGCCTTACGTTTACGCCGAGTCGATAATCGCGCGATTCTAACGTTCAAGCGGCGGTTTCCAACGGCATCTGCGATCAAGCATCAACAAGAAGACGAAACACAAGTGGCAGATCCCAACGCCACCGATGCCATTCTCAGAGCGCTGGGTTTTCAACCAGCGCTAATTTACGAGAAGCGCAGGACACGCTGGAAAGTAGGCGCAGCGGAAGTCACAATCGACGAATTGCCGTTCGGCCTGTTCATGGAAATTGAAGCGCCGGAAAAAGAGATTGAGCGGGTCGAACAGTTGCTGGACATCGGGAATTTGCCGGCCGTAATGGAAACTTATCCCGCACTCGCTATGAAGCTTGGCGAGGAACAGGACGGTGTTATCGAAGCGCGCTTCAACGATCAATCACAAAACCGCTCGCGTCCAGGATAAAAAGGAGAGATTTTGTCGGGCACACATTAAGGATAAAAAGAGAGATTTTGTTTAGAGGACGGACTTGTCCGTCCCGTGTTATGAGGACTCAGGCGGACAAGTCCGCCTTCTAAACGGTAATGCGGAGGTTATGAGGACTCAGGCGGACAACTCGCCTTTTTAAGAACGAACGCGGCTCAGAAGTTTCGATCGTGCACGTCAACGCGCTGCACTGAAAAGACCACGCGCATCGTCTCAGGCCGTCGATCCAATGCGGCCGGCACGAATGCCGCATCCTTTCGCAAAGCCTTCTGAAAGTCTTCGAGCATGCGACGATCCCGCGGGGCTTGCATCACGTCGGCAAGCGATGCCGAGCCGTTGCTGAAGACATCCGCCACCACAATCATGTCGTCGTCATCCTGGTGGCTATTGTTGTGTCGGTGCACCGGCGACCAGGTAAGCATGGCCAGCGCGCCGCCCGGATTCAGACTCGGCGACTCAGCGTTATAAGGCGTCCGCAGCGCGGCATAGCTTTCCGGAGAAATTGGCTTGGTAATATCATAACTGGGTCCGAAAAGATCGACACGCTGTTTAGCAATCTGCCCTTCATCGAAGGCATTCGCAGCTTCGTGCAAGGCAATCATTTGTGGCCGCAGCGCAGCGAATACAGCGCCAAAGAGAATTAGTGAGGCGAGGGAACTGAACGCATAGCGAGCAACGAGAGGTTGCAGCCACTCAGAAATTACGCCGCCGACAGTCGTGTTATGCCTGGCCAGTCGGGTTGCCGCTTCTGCCATTAGCGCCTGGTTGATTGAGGGAACTAGATCGGGTGGCAATGATGGTCGCGGCAGAAGAGCCAGGCCCCGCCGGATAGATCGCAATTCCGCCAGGCGCGCCCGGCAAACCGGGCACACCTCCAGATGTCGGTAACATGTCGCTCGCGCTTCCGGCGTCAAGCCATCGTCGCTGTAAAGCGAAAGCGATTCTTGAATTTGGTCACACGACATAATGCATTTCCCATTGCCGATCTCCGATTGCCAATTTTACCGAGTGTAAATGTTCCTGCGAAACAAATCGGCAATCGGCAATTGGCAATGTTTCGAATGGCTGGCCGACCCCGGCTGCTTTCATTTTGAAAGCAACACCGACTCGTGAAGCTCAGTGCGCCTCGTTTCCACCGTGGCGGAGCGAAATCTACGCGCTGTTGCTGGCCACGTTTTCAAATTCGCTCCGTTCATAGCTGAATCGTTTTGTACCGTTTCCCGAGCCGTCACTTCGACCCAATTGGCACCGAGTTTTTGTGAAGCCGGGGCGGGCCAACCATTCGCATTCGAATTACAAAGATCCTTCAAGCTTGCGGCGCAACTCTAATCGGCCTCTTGATAAACGCGATTTCACAGTTCCTATGTTGATCTGAAGCGTAGCCGCGATTTCCTCGTAGCTAAATCCTTCGACGTCTCGCAGAATCACTGTCTCCCGGTAAGAGCGCCGCAGGCTTAAAAGGGCCTCGCGGAGCTGATGTTCTCGTTCGTATGCCAGCGCCTCTTGCTCTGGATCGACCGCAGTGTCGTTCCGCAATTTAGTCGCCAGCGCCTGCTCGCGTGGTCCGTCGCTTCCGTCGAGCGAAACTGTGGCATCGCGTCTGCGGCGGCGCCACCAGCGCCAACGATTGCGCGCCTGATTAATCGCAATGCGATAGAGCCACGTTTTCAGGTTCGCAGCGCCGCGAAAGCGGTTGATGTTTTGAAAAGCGCGCAAGAAAGTCTCCTGCGTCAAATCGCGCGCTTCTTCCGCGTCGGCAGTTAACCGATACAGCAATGCGTAGATTTCGCCTGACCGTTCGGCGACCAGCCGCTCGAACGCTGCCGCCTCTCCAGCTTGCAATCTTTCAAGGAACTGTTTATCCGCCGACGGCCGAAGTTCCACTGGAGTTGCCGGGGCAACCTGTTCCAAGTCCGCATGCCCGCGGAGCGCTATTTGCTCTCCGTAGCTCACTCCGGAACCCCCTCAGCACCCCAATGAGCGGGAAGCTTGAAACCGGTCGACCTCCATTGCTTCCCGGACAGACGCTGAATTAGACAGTCACATGACACGATTTGTTCCCAACTAATCATTCCTGAATTTCACCCGGCCTGGCGCCCTGTCATTTGATGACCCGCTTGCCCTTTTGAGTTGTGATCGCCTGGTAGTGTCCTTGTGCTGCTGGTGCACTAGCCCGACCGTAAGGGCGGGCTCAATTGCGATCCGGCCGGGAGCCCGCCCTTACGGTCGGGCTAAGGCCCCGCGTGGTGTTTAGCAACATACCCTTAGGACACTACCGATAGCCTACCTTCCTTGACAACGCCAAACACCGTCGCTAAATTCGCTGTTTCCGCGATCATACACCAAAATGAACGCACTTGACCGTGCGGACTTGCAAGAGGAAAACATTTGCCCAAGTACAAGAAGAAGCGCGTCCGAGAGCTCAAACACGATCGGTTTCGCGACACCACGATGCTGCTCGCGGATCGTTTGGCTGAGCGCGTCGCCGGGCGTGGTCGGCAAATCCTTTATGGCCTGGCGATAATTGTCATTTTCGCCATAGGCGCGTATGGCGTCATCCGCTGGCGCCAAAAGCACAATGGGGAGGCCGAACAGGCGATGGGCCGCGCCATTGCCATCGCCCGCGCGGAAATTTCAACCACGCCGCAGCCAAATTCAAAGGATCCGGTTTTTACCACTGAACAGGAACGAGCCCAGCGCGCAATTGAAGAGTTTCAGAAAGTCACCGCGAAATACGGCGATCCCTATCGTACGCAAGCACGTTATTTCATCGCGACTAACCTGCTGGTGACAGACCACGCCAAAGGATTGAGCGAACTGCAATCATTGAGCGATGGTTCTGGTGAAGTTGCGGTGCTTTCTAAGTTCGCTCTGGCCCAAGCCAGGGAAGCCGACGGCAGGTTTGACGAAGCGGCGACGCTTTACGCTGAGTTGGCCAGGATGAATTCGACAGTTGTTACTCAGGACACCGCGAACCTCCGACTGGCTGCTGTCTATGAAAAGCAGGGTAAAAAGAAAGAGGCCGCTGATTTACTTTTTAATATCGTTGACACCGCACGCAAGGCGAAAGATAAAGATGGGAATCCTGTTCCAGAGTCCTCGGCCGCGCGCGAAGCCACGCAAAAACTTCTGGCAATCGATCCAGCACGTCATGCGCAATTACCACCACCGCCGACTTCGCCAATGGATCTTTCCTTTTGAGATCTCAAGATCTACAAATTTCAAATTTTGAATCTATAACATGGACGGCTTAACGCATTCGCTCGTTGGACTGACCACAGCGAAAGCCGGATTGGAACGATTGTCTCCCTACACCGCCGCGGCCTCTATTCTGGCGGCGAATGCTGCGGACATCGATGTTGTCACCGTTATCGGCGGTCGTTGGACTGCGCTTCATTACCATCGGGGGATCACGCATTCCATAGTCGGTACGTTAACGATCGGCCTTCTAATTCCATCGCTTTTCTATTTAATCGATCGGTTTGGGGCCAGGATCCGCAAGCGTCCCGCGCGAATTCGCTATCGAGGGCTGCTCGTCGCTTCGTTAATTGCATCAGCGACGCACCCCTTGATGGATTGGACAAACAACTATGGTATACGCCCTTTGCTCCCATGGAACGAGAAATGGTTTTACGGCGATCTGGTTTTTATTGTCGATCCGTATATCTGGTTAGTTCTGGGCGGCACGGCGTTCCTGCTCACTAGTAATCGGCGAGGAAAGATCGTTGCCTGGTCGATAATCGCCTGCATCACCACCTTGTTGATCTTCTTTGCGTCTGCGCGCGGCGTGTCTGGCAGCGGTAATCTCAGACCCGTGCAAGTCATCTGGATCACAGGCATCCTGCTTTTCATATTGGTGCGGTCGATTAAGCTCGAGATGCGGTTAGGGAAATCGATTGCGATTGTCGCGCTGGCAACTATAACTCTTTACTGGGGCGCGCTCTCATTAGCGCATCATAGGGCCCTTCGCGACTCTGTTGAGCTGGCAACTCAACTGGCATCCCAGCGAGGCGAGCGCTTCGTTCGCGCCGCAGCCATGCCCACGGTTGCCAATCCTTTTAAGTGGCTTTGCGTAGCCGAAACCGATCACGCGATGTATCGATTCTTCGCGACCATCGGTCTTGAAAACTCCGTGCTCGAACCAAACGCAATTACAAGTCGAACCGATTGGCCTCAAGGCATCGAACGTTTTGAAAAGCCTTCCGGCCATGACCAACAATTAGTAGCTTCGGCAGCCCGCGACCCTCGCGCGCAAATTCTCCTCGGCTTTGCCAGATTTCCAATCGAACGGATTACCGACGACAACTGCGTGGAACAGACGCTCGTTCAATTCGCTGATTTACGTTACACTGAACCCGGTGGAGCGTCGCGTGGAAATTTCGCGCTCGACGTGCCCGTTGAATGTTGGACACCCTGATCGCGTCTAAGAGAGAAAAGATTTTGAGTAGCTCATCACAGGATCGACTTCGCCAGGCGCTGTCCGAGGCCGCTCAGGGCGTTGCTTCAGCGCGATCCAAAAAGCTTGCCGGCGTGCGCATGTCGCCGGGCGGTTATTTTGCGGCGGCTGCGCTGTCTACGTTTGCGTCGCTCATACTGCTGCGGACGCACAGGGATCTGGCTGCGCTGATCCTCGTTTCTGCAACCTGGATTTCTGTTTCCGCCCTGGTGATAAGCGATCGACTAAACTTTGATGGGCGCACGCTTTCGCGATCAGGCCCGCTGGCATTGCTGTTCCGCGTTCTATTCGGCGCCCAACGGCTCAGCATCGACGACGTCGAACGCGTCGAAGTGACAGCGTTGCGCACTTTAAGGCGCGGCGGCAAGGTCCATTATCGTTATCGAATCGAGACATCCGGCAAAGGGCAGACGTTTATTTTTGCCTCAGGCGGCGAAAGGTTTCGGCAGATGGTCAACGAACTGCTGCCGCGTCTTCCCGACTACAAGTTGGATGCGCGTGCGCGCGAACTGCGGGATTACCTCGCTCCGGCGAAAGCCGTTCGCGCGGAAGCGGCGCGCCTGGGGATTGCGCCGGTATCGGTGCTCGAGGAAACGAACGACGCAGTCAGAAGTAAAGAAAAACATCGCGAGGCAAACCACCAACTGTCTTCGGCAGACGAGGCAGAGCGCGCTGTTCGGCTTCGCAAAGTCGCAAACGATTTACGAATCGCAGGTCGGCTGCGCGAATCAGCAGAGGCGTTTCGAAGGGCGCTGCTGATTTGCTCGCAAGACGCCTGGTTGATTTATGAGTACGCGCGGTTGCTTCGATCGCAAGCGAGCGCCTTCAGTGACGCGCGATTACTGTCGCGGGCCTGCGCTGCGCTCAAGCTTGCTACGACCCGAAGCGCGCGTGACCCGCGATTACTCGAGCGAATCGGCGAAAGCTTCCTCGAATATGCTGAACCTGCGCGCGCAGCAAAGTCATTTCGCTCGGCGCTTGAGATAGACGAAGCGGCATATCGCGCCCAACTCGGGCTTGCAGAAGTCGGTCTCAGCGAAGGAAAACTGGCGCACGTTATTCATCATTACAATAACGCGACTCGAATTGCGCCGGACAAAGCGACGGCGCGCATGGCACGAGGCGAAGCTGATTATTATGCGCGCCTGAACGACGACGACGATTATTTGGCGGCCGAGCTTCGCCGCATGAACTGGCTGGAGGGAGCGAACCGCGTGCAGCATCTGGCAGCGCGGGTCAGTTTCGCTGCTTTGCTGGTTGCATTAGTCGGTCCTTCCATCGATCAATTAGTCGCCGGGCTGGGATGGGCGCTGGCCTCGTCTTCTATTATTGCCTGGTCTGGAGCGTTGATCACGAAAAGGCTGCTGACTTCGCGAGGCCGCGTGGCTAAAAACGAGGTTTGAATCATTCTTACGGAACTGCTTTTTTCGCGGAGCTTCTAGTTCGTTTCTGACCGGATACGCGGCCCTTCGTGGTTTTTGATTCTTTGCCGGGGACATATCGCACAGGCTTCGGGATGATCGTGCGCTCAGACTGTTCGGATGCCGAGGCAATCGCTTCGATCCGTCGCGGCTCCGGATTTAGAAACGCATCCCAACGATAACGTGGTCGCTCCGCTCCTTCGTCTAAACGCCTGAAGACAAGATTAGTCACGGCTTCAGTGACCCAGCGATGATAGAACTCGCCGACTGATTGTAATTCGGCGTCCGGCGCTGGATTCATGAAATCGATCGCGTAAGGCACGCTGTCCTTGATCGCGAACTCGACCGTATTGATGTCGTAACCAAGAGCGGTGCAGAGTAAGCGCACGTCATTTACCACCCGCTCTGATATCTCAGGGGAGAGATAATTCGGATTGTTTATATATTGCTCGCCGGAAAGGTAAGGCTTGCGCGGATCGTAAGGCATAATTATTACTTCCTGCTGGCCAATGCAGTAGCAGCGCACGAACTGATCGAAGTCAACAAACTCCTGCAGGGTCATGCAGAGCGTCCCGGTCTTATCGTATTCGGCAATTAATTCGTCCAGGGTGTTGACGCGCGAGACGTTTTTCCAGCCGCCGCCGTCAAAAGGTTTCATGATAGCCGGCAGCCCCGTGTAATCGACGATCGCTTGCCAATCGAGTGGAAACTCCAGATTGCGCAGACTCTCGCTGACTATTCCCGGAATGTAATCCTTCTGCGGCAGCAGAACTGTCTTAGGCGCAGCCACGCCGAGCTTGTGCGCCAGCGAATAATTAAAAAACTTGTCGTCTGCCGCCCACCAGAATGGATTGTTGATTATGATCGAGCCTTCAAGGGCCATTCGCTTCAACGTGGCGCGATAAAAGGGCACTTCGTGCGAGATGCGATCAATCACCAGGTCATAGCGCGGTGGTGCGTCGTAACGAACTCCGCCGAGCTTGATGTACTCCGCAACAACCGATCCCTTACCGCGCTCGTTGATGTTTTTAATCAGCGCTTCCGGAAAAGTTTTTTCACGGCCAACCAGAATGCCAACTCGCTTCATAAATTCAAGGTCCCTTCAACAGTCCGTAATATAGTCTTGTTGTTCAGAACGAGCATGCTCGTCCATCCGGCGCGGTTTCATTCTCGATAGAAGAACTACTTAACTCCGCGAGAGAGCCGGTTGTCAAACTCGCAAAACAGACATCTAAAGCAAGGTATATTGCATCATTAAGAAAGCGCAAATCCCGTTTCCCAAACGGCTTGTGTTACAATCCCCGGCCGACACAGACGAAGAAAGGTACTGAGTTCGGCGTGCGGAGTTACTGGTTCGGTGTTCGGAATTATGAAGTCTAAGGCCCCCTTGTTTTTTCGTTGGTCAATGATTCTTGCCGTATTGCTTACGGCCGGTGCTTTATGTCCCTCGCTGGAAGCTCAACAAGCAAAGACCTACACACCCGAGCAGATTGCGGAAACGGCAATTGCCGCCGCTGGCGGACGCGTTTTGCTGACGCAGATTCGCCGTAATGGCATTGAGCGGGGCCGGCTTACCCGCATACTTCAGGATGGCCACGCGGAAGAAGCTCGCTATGAACTGCGTTTTGTGCGCGGCGAAAAGGCTGAAAAGGACAAGGTCCGGCTCGATCAGAAGAGTTCGCAGTCGGAATATTCGCTCATCTATGGCGAAGGTCGCATCTTCGGCATTATTAACGGATCGCCATTCACACCTCGCGCGGAAACCTCCGCGGACTTTCTGTCACAGCAGGCGCACAGCATCGATGCGCTGTTGCGCTATAAAGAGAATGAGTCAAAGCTCACTTCTGCCGGCAAGGACAAACACCAGGGCGTGGATGTTTATTTGCTCGACCTGACGGACAAAGACAATCGCCGCACGCGCTACTACATTAGTGCCCGAACCTTTCGCGTCCTGTGGCTGGAATACGAAGAGACCCTTCCCGGCACGACCAAAGCCGTAAAATACACGAAGCGTTTCTATGACTATCGCGTGGCCCAAAATACTCTCGTTCCATACCGCACGGTCTTGCTTGAGGCTGGAAAGCAGACGCTGGAGACACGCGTTCTCACTGTGACCTTCGGCGTGAAGATGGAAGACTCGTTGTTTCGAAACCCGGAAGCAGCTAGTTCGGCCGGAAATCCCTAATCCCTCCGGTTTAGAATCGGCCCTTGTGCCGATATTCATCCCAATCGGATAAGTCCCGCGTCCAGACAGCGTACCAATATTTTCGGAACTTCCCATATAAACCTGCGTGTTTAATGCCAGGCGGTCGCGGGCTCGGTGTATAATTTCGTCCGCGATGGAAGCAGAGCACCGGCAAGGATGTCGGTCGACCGTCGACAACACGGCACCCCAGCGCGGCTGCCGCGCCGGGGACCCCGCAGTCGGCGCTCCCGAGAGCGCGATGGACGCGGAAGATTAACTGAGAGCCTGCCTGCCGCATGAGGACGCTAAGTTCAGTAGAGGAGCTGGATTTCGCCGCCGCGATGCCTGCGACCGCCGTGTTTCAGCCCGCGTCAGATCACGCCTTGCTGGAAGGAACACTGGCGGGCGACGAGGAGGCGTTTGCCGAATTGGTTAGCCGCTATCGTAATCAGATTACCAGATACATCTATCGGATGACGAACGATTACGACGGTGCCGTGGATCTGGCTCAGGAAACCTTCATCCGAGTTTATCGAGCAGCGGGACGTTATCAAACGACACATGCGTTTTCGACTTATATCTACCGTATTGCGACGAACCTGGCGATTAGCGAGCTGCGCAAACGCAAACGCCGCCGTCTGGTTTCGCTGACCGGTCTGCTCTCGTCGCATGACGGCGAAGAGGCTCGGGATTTTAATCCGGCTGATGAGCGGCCGTTGCAAGACGTCGACCTGGTCGACGCGGAACGACGTGCGGTGATCAAACGCGCCATCAGCACTTTGCCTGAAAAGTATCGAGCGCCGCTCGTGCTGCGTGACGTTGAAGGGAAAAGTTATGACGAAATCGCTGAGATTCTGCGCACCAGCGAAGGAACAGTGAAGTCGCGCATTAATCGGGCACGGAATTTTCTGCGCGACAAAATGCGCGCTTACATTTAGGTGGTATCAATCATGAATCGTAGAGAATGCCGCAACACGCGGCGAGAGATCGATCAATCGGAATTGCACCAGGCCCTGAGCGAGGTAGCGCTGGCGCACATTCAATCCTGCGGCGCTTGTCGCGATTTTCGCGATCAGCGAGCGCGTCTTCTCGATCTGGTCGCCAGCCTTGAACCGGTCACCGCGCCCGCGGATTTCGACGTGCGATTGCGCGCGCGCCTGGCCACGCGGCGACAAAATAACCATCAATGGTCCTTGTCAGGATTTGCGGTCAGCATGCCGGCGACGATCGCCGCCGCGCTGGTAGTAGTGTTGGTGGGATCAATAGTCTGGATGGCCCAACGAAATCGAATTCAGGCGCCGGCGATTGCAGCAGCGCCTGGCGCAGAAACGAGCGCGCAGCCTGGAGCCAAACCATCGGCTGCCGCGAATAGGAGCAATGCAACAGCCAGCATCACGGCTAATCCGATCACAACAAGTTCGGGAGGTGATGATATCGCGCGTAATGCGGGTGTCTTATCCCGAAGAAGGTTAACTGCTTCTCCTTTAGCGAAGGGACCGAAGGTCGCATCAAGAGATTTGGACGAGTCGCCCGCGCAAGCGATCAGAGGCTCCGACAATGCCGGCGAAGTATCACTCGCGGCGCCTGTTAAACCGATGGTGGTTTCGATGCAGGACGACCGTGGCGCTACGCGCAAGTTTTCTTTGCCGCCGGTTACTTTTGGTTCTCAACGTCTGGTTGATAATCGCATCCCCGTAAGCGCCACAGGCAGCCGAGTCTGGTAGCACTAAGTGGTAGTCAAGATAATGAACAGGATTTTCAATCTATCGCAAAGTTTTTTGCTAACCCTGGCGGCGCTGTTGAGTTTGGGAATTGCGGTGTATGCGCAGAGCATTGCGGTGCCGGCTTCAACAGCCCAGACGCCAGCCACTCAGCAATCGCCTGAGTCCGAAAAACCTGCAACGCGTAAAGCCCTCCGGCGCTTGGCTCCGCCAGCCAGAGTTACCGTCATACCAAGTCAGGCTGAAGTTGCGCCGCAGGTGGTGACGATTGTTCATCGCTTAAGTGGAGTGCAAATGCTACGTCTTCTCCTGAGAAGAGGCGAGGGCGGTACCATCGCAACCATGGATCCATCGGCCCTTACCAATAATGCGCATGCCAGCATCATCGCGGGCTGGCTCTTGGATGACGGCAAAACGATCGCCGCGCGCTTACCGCAAGCCGCCGCCGAAATCGAATTATCGGACTTTCCCTTTCCCCGGCCGGATTTGAGGAATCAAACGCCTGAAGCCGCGGCAGTCGCGCGCGCCGCAGTCGCAGTTTCGCATATTGAACCTGATTTGACTGTCGTTACTCGCGAAGGGCGCAGATTGAGGGCACGGTATGTTGGACTGGATGGCCAAACGGGCCTGTCAGTTCTGCAAATTAACGGGGCGGGCACCTCGCCGCCCGACGTAGCGAGCACGAAGAAGATAAGCGAGGGACAGCGGGTACAACTTTTCGCGCCAGCACCTACGACGCCGCCGGGGGAACCATTACCTGGCATTACTTACGTTCAGGTCGGAAAGACAGATGCAAAAATCGTAAAGGTAGATCGCACTAAATCCGGGACCCTGGATCGATTAACGGTTCGAGCCGCGAAGCTTTCGCCCGGCTTGATTGGCGGAGTGGTTTGTGACGAAAGCGGAAACACCCTGGGCATAGTGGAAGCGGTCGAAGGCAATGACGCGCAGATTGTTACCGTTGATACCGTTCGTGCTGCGACACGCCGGGTTTTAGAGAGACAGACGAATGTGCCCAGACCGCTGCTGGGTGTGCGCGGCGAGCCGGTAGAATTGACGCCCCGCGCGGACTTTCTTGCGCAAGGTTGGCGCGAAGATCAGTTGAATGATCTGATAAACAGACAAATTGGAATCCTGCTGACGTCCATATTGCCCGGAACACCGGCCGCCATGGCCCAGCTGCGCGCCGGCGATGTGATCGTCAGTGTCAATAAAGATGAGGTGAAAACCGCTGAAGAGTTTTCGGCGCTGCTGGGACAAATCGGCTGTGGTGAACAGGTGAACTTTACAGTGCGGCGACCGACAACATCTGCGCCGGTCTCAGTAGACGTGAAACTAGGTAGTTCGTTCGAGCCCTTGTTTGAATATAAGTTTGAAATGCCCGTCATCGCCATGCCTCGAACCGCTTTTCAGGGACTCGGAGTCGAAACGATGGCGCTGTCCCGCAAATCCGCCCTCCAACTCGGCGCCCAGGGCGGATTACTTGTTGTGACCGTAAAACCGAGAAGTGCTGCCGCTCGCGCTGGGGTGCGCGAAGGGGACGTGATCGAATCCATCGATGGGCGCAGTATTCGGCAGGGCGTTTTGGTCAGTGAGTTCAATCTGGATCGGCAGAAGAAACACGTCGTATCGGTGATTCGCGATAAAGAAAGGAAGCAAGTGATCCTGGAACCCGTCGAGTAATTAGCGACGATTATTCCTAACACCTTCGAAGGCGCTCAGTCACTTAGCTTACCGGGAAGTAATCCCTCACAATTGAGCGTCTGCGGACCATTCTCGTTGCAAATAGCAAACTTCGCATTCGAGCCCTGGTACATAGTCACGCCGGCATACTCGCCCCTGGCGTTCAAGATATAGAAGTTTACATAAAAATTGGGCGTACCTTTGCTGTTGAGCAATCGCTTTTCGATCGTGTTCGCCTTAATCCGTCTCAAGGCTTCCATTCCCGCGTCCTTCGGATGCGCGCCGCGCCGCATCTCTTCGACAATAAGGAACGAACAGAGACCGTAAAGATTTGCTTCGCCGCGACCGGTTGAGCCCGCCGCGCCTACGCTGCCATCAACGTACAATCCGGCCCCGAGAATTGGTGAGTCACCAACGCGGCCGGGAATTTTCCACGAAAGGCCGCTGGTTGTCGTCACCCCGCAGATTTCACCCTTCGAGTTGATGCCGTCGCAATTGATCGTGCCATAGAAGCTTTCAGGTCTCAGCAAACCTTCGGCGAGCATTTCTTCGGCCGCGCGCCGGCCCGCTTCGGCGCGCTTCTTCGGATCCAGATAGTGAGAAGGATCGATGCGACGCTTCCACTCGAGCCACATCTCGCGCGAGTGCGGCGTGTTCAAATCGTCCTCAATCTTAAAACCCATGTTGCGCGCGAAATCCTGCGCGCCTTTGCCGACGATTAAATGGTGATCGGTTTGTTCCGAAACCGCTTTAGCGACCAGCGAAGGCGTGCGCACGCCCTCAATCGCGGCCACGGCGCCTGCTTGTTTCTTAGGTCCATGCATACATGACGAATCCAGTTGCACAATACCCTCGGCGTTCGGTAATCCGCCGTAGCCGACGCTGTCATCGAGCGGATCGAGCTCGACGATGTTGACGCCCGCAATGACCGAATCGAGCACGTCGGCGCCCTGTGTAATCATCGCGAACGCCTTTTGCACACTAGTTACATCGCCACCGTTCTTGAAACGGTTGCCATTCGCTGACGAAATAACCGTAGGCTTTACGGCGGCGGGAATCAGCATAGTCGGCGCGCCTTGCAGTCCTCGCGCGGAGGTGAGCGCGACACCAGCGGCGGCGCTCCCGATCATGAAATCGCGGCGTTTCATTATGCGTACCTCGCTTTTTGATGAAAGATGCCGGCCTGTTTACACGAGTACGGCGCGGTCAGTCAACCTCAAAACTGAATCGCTGAGATGCACTGGTCTTGGCGATACGATCGATGACGGTAACTTGCAACACGTATCGCCCGGGTTGCAGGGTGCTCAACTCCATTTCCGCCGCATACGGAAGGCGAGTCAGGTCAGCAATGCCGGCAACGGCAATCTTGTGCAGAGGATTTGTGATCACTGGCTCGTTGTCACGGAAGACTTGAACTTGTACCGCGAGGTCAGGTATTGAATTTACCGCGCCGCCGGCGCGGACGTTATTTCCAGCGGCTGACGGCACGGATTTATTTGCTGCGCCTTGAGCGGATTCCGGCGCGGTCGTGCCGGCGGCGTTGTAAACGAAAGTCAGAAAGCGCAAACGTGAAGAGCGGGGGAAGCGGTGATCCACACTCAATCTGACCTGATCCATTGTCGACTCCTGCCCCGATTCGGTTTGATTGCGCTTATCCGCTTCAGTATTAGATTCGCCTCTTTTCTCTCCCACAATCAAACTGCTTAGCGTCAACGCCTTCGCTGCAAGATCGGGAACTTGGATCCACTGCAAGGCGCTGCCGGCGCGGCTTTGTTTTTCTTCAACTGCGGCCACTCGCACTTGATACAAACCCGGCTTGGTCGGGAAATAATGATTGTAAACAATGCTTGCGGGTGATGAGGAAGCCACGGCTGTTGAGTTTGATTTGATCGTGAAGCGTTGTTCAAAGGTGCTAACAATCTTGCCGTGTTCATCAAGCATCAGGCCTGCCAGATCCAGAATGGCGAAGGGCGGATCACCTTCCGCTTGCTCAACTAACGGAGTCATCGCAACCTTGATCGAGCTGGCCAATGTTGGTCCACCCTGAGGCAGATCGATGAAGTTAAGTGAAAGAGAAACCGGCAACCTGCTGCGAGGATAAGGTGCACGAAGAGCAGCGCGCAGCTCTTCACTGGGGGTCTTGGCAGGCTCGGATGAAGGCCGGTGTTTCGAACGAGAACTTGATTCTGAAACCATTTCAGCAAACCCACGTCGAAACCTGACTATCAAATCGGATCGGCCCATAATGCTTACTTCGATCCGTCGAAACTTCGGATTGCGTTGCTCTTCGCTCTCCGGCCGCCAGGCCAACAAATAGTAAACAGAACTTTCCTTTAGCGCCGTCGATACGGCAACCGGAAGTTCGTTGCTGTTGAAGAACGCACGGCCGCCCGTGTCGCGCGCGATTGAGTTGAGGCCGTCCTGCGATGCCGTAATTTCGCCGGCTGTTCCGGTTTGCAGTCTGCCGGATGGATCCGACGGAACAGCGCTGCTTGCATCGGGTGTTCCGGCAAACAATCCGCGAGTGTCAATCGAATAGATTACTACGCCGGCGCGCGCTGCGGTCGCGGTTAATTGCCGCATCCGCTGCGAGGCGTCCGAATTCCTTGTGTCGATAAAGAATCCATCAGAGAGCAGAAAAATAATCTTCCGACCAGGTAATTCACGAGTTGACTGGATGAGACTCTCGAGGGAAGCCAGCGTATTAGTGGTAATAGCGCCGGCTTCGTGCAACATCTGAGAGGCGCGGCTTCGCACGCTCTCTTCCACGGCCGCGCGCGAAAGACCGGGCATTTGTCTCATCAATTGATCTACAAAGAAATCAAGCACGTCCTGGTCGTTCCTATCAATCAATAGCGCCTGATATTCAGACATGGGCGGGCTGTCCAGGGAACGGACCAGGTAAGTCCTAGCGCTAATGTGCGCGACGGCTGATCGCAATACAGCTTTGTTATCCGTGAGCTGCTGTAGGAAGCCAATCTGTCCGCTGGCTGAAACGATCGCGACTTCGTCGTTTTGGCGCATGTCATGATCTATGAAGCGGCCCAATGACGTACGCAGATGAAACATGTTCGTGGCCGCCACGTGCAAGTCGTCGACGAAGAAAAAAATCATTCGGCCTCGATCAAGGGGAACCGCTCCGGCGGATGGATTCGCAGCGGCGTTGCCACGAGCCGCAGTCAGTTGTGCTTCTTCGCTAGGGCTACCGGCTTGAATCTTTTCGAAAAATGAAATCTCGCGCGGCTTGCCGTCGATCTTCAAGCCAAACTGATCGCGTTTTAGACCGTCAACAAAGCTGCCTTGCTTGTCAAAGACCATGACATCGGTCTGGACCAGGGTTGTATCAATTTTGATTACTTCCTCGCTCTGAATTGATGGAGTTTGCTTTTGCTGTGCACCGGCAGTAAGAACGAACGTCGAGGAAATGGCTAAAACAAGAAGCCCGTGTCGGACACTGCATAATGGCATGATTCAGTCGTTTGAACTTGAGTGTTGCTGTCGGCCCGGGGGAAACGAGAAAATGATATCATGGCGCGCCCGGAAAGCAGATTGTTGACCAAAGGCACGCCGGCTAATTCTCGACATTATGGACGAACTTAAAAAGTTAATTCGCGAAGTGCCCGATTTTCCCAGGCCCGGCATTAATTTTTATGACATTACGACGTTGCTCAAACATCCGGAAGGGTTAAGAAAAACCGTGGATGCGCTGGCCGCAGAGTTTGAGGGAATGAAGATTGACGCCGTGGTCGGCATTGAAGCCCGCGGTTTCATTTTCGGGCCGGCACTCGCATATCACCTCGGTGCGGGCTTTGTGCCGGTTCGCAAGCCAAAGAAATTACCGGCCGAGCGGGCTTCGATTTCCTATGACCTCGAATATGGTCAGGACACGCTGGAGATCCACCGGGACGCAATCGGCGATGGGCATCGATTGATCATTGCCGACGATTTGCTGGCCACCGGCGGGACAGCAAAGGCCGTTGTCGATCTGGTTGAGAGTCTGGGCGGGAAAGTCGAAGGGCTGGTCTTTGTGGTCGAATTAGAATTCCTGCCGGGCCGAAAGAAGTTGGAAGGGTACGACGTAAGGTCGCTGATTAAGTATCAGAGCTAAAGCGATCTTTGTGCTTTGAACTTTGTACTTTGTTGCTTTGCTCACGCCTCACTCGTGTCAAAGCACAAAGCACTCTTTGCGATTCACTATTTACCATTTACGATTTACTATTCTCTGGTGTGCTCCCGTAGCTCAGTTGCATAGAGCGTCCGCCTCCTAAGCGGAAGGTCGCGCGTTGGAATCGCGCCGGGGGCACCATTTTCAGAGTCCCATCTCCGCTTTCATGTCCGCAATGAAAACTTGGCCTAAGGTAGTTTATCGGGTCGTTCGCACTATCGCATTAACTAGATCGGGCGTTGAAAGTAGGAGTTCATCACCTTTCCTGGAAAGGCGATGAGTTGACCCTAGCTCGCCAAGCGACGGTGAGTGGCCACTGGAAGGTCGGAACTAAACCCCAGCGTACGGGAGTGGAAAGACGAGTTGCTTAGCATTACGCAGTCCGTTACTTCCCCATGTGAGATCGACGCCTTCACCTTGCTAGCAGCCCTTCGGTCGATTCAATTAAGTCCAGAATTTTACCGGTTGTACGGATTGCTTGCCAGCGCCCCTCGATCCTTTTAGTCGGTAATTTTTATAGGTAGGACCCCTACGAGGCCGTTATCATTTTCGCAGACGCAGCTCTCACGCCGCCATCGACTGTTGCCGCCGCAAGACCTTGCTATAAGACATACAACGCTTAGTTCGTCTCCGCAACCACCAAGGGCATAATACCCTCTTACCCGTCCTTCGAGATTCTCTTATAATTTCCAGCTGGTGCCCATCAAGGGCTCAAGATTACAAGAGGATTCCTCGCCATGAATAAGAACACTGAAGTAGCAACTCAATCAAGCAATAAACTAACACCTGGCGCTGATAAACAGCGCGTACACAGCCCTAGACGAGGCCGTGGCCGTCCGTTTCAAAAAGGTAATCCATACGCGTGGAAATCGGGGAAATCCGGCAACCTCGTTGGCCGACCTAAAAACCGAACACTTTCCGAAGCCTACAGAATGAAGCTCGCCGAAATTGACCCCGATGATCCCGCCGAACGCACTTACGCCGAAGTTATCACGGACCGTCTGGTTCAGGTTGCCGCTGGGCGCGTCCGATCGGAGCCGTCAACAGTTGCCGCGCGAGAGCTGATCGATCGTACGGAAGGGAAGGCGCGACAAGCTGTGGAACTCGATACGAAAGGAGAAGCTCGACAGCTGCTGGCAGCGTTGCTTGGTTGCTCGGTAGATGAATTACCACCCCAGAGTCTGAGTTAACGCGGCGGCGCGAATCAAAGCATCCTTCGCCGAATCATTTTAGCTGAGAAACATCCCGATGCATCGGGACTCGCGTCCAATGGTACGATGAAAGACGGGCTTACCAAATAAGATTGAAGCAGCAGATATCTCCGGCGGGATAATGATCCTGCCTTTTTCCAATACCCGATTAGTTAAGGAAAGGAGACATCTGCATGAGCATAGTTTACGTCGGGCTCGATCTCGGGTCGAGCAATTTTCAACAAGTGGCTCTGAATCACGATGGGGTGAGCAGAGTGAATCGCGGCTTCAGGACCAGCGAAGGCAATCTGGTCAAAGCCTTCTCGGACTTGAAGGGTGAGATACACGTGCACGTGGAAGCCGGTGAACTGGCCCCGTGGGCCGCATCAATAATCACGCCGCTGGTCGAGCGGGTAGTCTGTTCACATCCGCAGAGTAACGCCTGGATCGCCAAAGACGCTGACAAGTGCGATCGCGTTGATGCTTACAAACTAGCCGAGTTGCTGCGGCTGAATCGCTTCAAGGAAGTGCACTATGCGGCGGACCAGCCGCGGCCTTGGCTTTTTCTTTCGCCTCCGCTTCCAACGCCGCTTTCGCTTGCCGAATCTTCTGCAAACGGCTCTCGCGTCGCGCTAACTCCGGCGGCAATTCATCGCCTCGTCGTCCCTTGCCATACTCCCGATCCTCTGCCTCATCCGTCGCCGCGGCCTCTCGCAGCAGCCGCGCTACTTCCGCCGCCAACTGCTCCTCTTTCGCGCACATCCGGTCGTAACTCATCGCTTTGTGCTTCGACGCATTCGCCCGCAACTTGCTGCCATCAATCGCTACGTGCCCCAACTTCACCAACCCCGCCTGCTCACACATTTGCAGCACTTGCGCGAACAACTTCGCCAGCTCCTGCAAGTGTTGCTTGCGAAACTCCGCGATGCTGTCGTGGTCCGGATGCTGGTTGCACGCTAACACCCGAAACGCCACATCCTCATACGTCGCCTGCTCGATCTTCCGCGACGACACCCGCCCCGTGCAGTAGCCGTAGACCAGCAACTTCACCATCATCTCCGGATGATACGGCGGCCGCCCGCGCCCATCTCCACGCTCGTACCAATCCATGATCTTGCTCAAGTCCAACTGCTCCACCACGTCGCTCACAAATAGCGCCAAGTGTTCCTCCGGCAACCATTCTCGCAAGTCCTGCGGCAACAGCAATCGCTGCTCTGGATCGTAGCTCATGTAGATTCGGCTCATGCCTTCGCACTATAATCCTTTTCCTTTAGCTCGTGGCTTTTTTATTCCGACAGGCTCCTAGCGTCTTCTGATATTGCTCTATTGCCTGGTCGTATTGACGAGCAAAATAGAGCATCCATCCCAAATTAGTGTTGATGATCAATGAAAGTGGCTCAAGCGCTTGCGCCTTATTCATCTCGGCTATCGCCAAATCGGTTTGCCCCGTTGCCATTAGGTTCAATGCGCGAAAATGGTGGGCCGTGGCATAGCTTGGATTGAGTTCGATGGCTTGTTGGTATTCCGACTCTGCACGCTGGAAATCCCAATCGAAATACATTCTGCCGAATGCCAGCGAGACGTGCGCTTTGGCAACTGTATTATCTATTTCTAACGCCTTTACTGAAGCTTGTTTGGCCTTTGGAAAGGCCTCTGTCGGAGAGAGCGCGCTATATTCACTTAGTCCCAGTAGGGAATAGCTGTCAGCGAGCCCCGCATAGGCGAGAGCGTAGTTCGGGTCTATGTCGATCGCTTGCTCGAAGCATTCAATCCCTTTCTTGACGGCTTCTTCGGTGCGCTGGTGCCAGTAGTAACGGCCTTTTAGATAGAGTTGGTAAGCTTCGGTGTTCTCGGTACGTTGCTTCAACAGTGAGGCTTTCTCGCTACTAAGCAGCTTTAGTTTGAGCGCGTCGACTACGGCCAGCGTTACCTCATCTTGAATTTCAAACAGGTCTTCGATCTGCCTGTCGTATCGCTCTGACCAAAGATGATAGCCGTCGGTCACGTTGATTAACTGGGCCGTGATCCGTAGCCTGTTGCCGGATTTGCGCACGCTGCCTTCGAGCACCACGCTCACGTTCAACTTCCGCCCGATCTCGCGCACATCTGTCTCTTTGCCTTTGAACGAGAATGCCGATGTCCGCGCGGCCACGCGCAGAGCTTCGATTTTCGCGAGCGCATTGAGCAGCTCTTCCGCCAAACCGTCGCAAAAGTATTCGTTCTCGGCATCGGCACTTATATTGACGAATGGCAGCACGGCGATTGAGGGAGTGTTCTGAAATTGCTGTGTCGAGATTTCAGCGCTTCGCGGCGGAGCAGAAAGAATCAGAGTCGATGACGATTCCGAAGCTAATGACTCAAAGATCAAACGAGTACCATCGGCGCGACAGAACGCGAGCGCGTCGTCGTTCTCAACTCGTTTACATGTGGGACAGCGCTTCATTGTTGTAGCGCAAGCTGCCAGCTTGCGATTCGGGTCGTCTATTTCTGTTTGTCCTTGAACTCTGCAAACCAGTTCTGAATGATAATGAGTTTTTGACTTGTAGTCGTTTGTTCGTCGCTTTGCAGCATTACGAAGCGCTGGCCGTCAGCCGAAACATCATATGAATCGTAAAAGCCTTCAGGACGATCCGCGCCTACTGGTCGTTGTCGCGTGAACAGTTTCTGTGGTTGGCCCAGAACCAGCGTCGGCTTCGTTTGCACGTGCACGACCATAATGTCGTTCCCGGAAGCAAAGAACAGCTCATCACCTCGGCGGCTCCAGCGCGGCACAGCTCCGCCATCGATTGAGACTCGCGATTTACCTTCGCCGTTGGGAAACGGCTTCACATAAACCTCGTAACGCCCTGATTCGTTCGAGGCGTAGGCTACATAGTTTCCGTCGGGCGAAAAGTCGGCATACCTTTGGTCTTTGGGCGTCACCAGAAACGGCGAAGGTTTCGCTCCTGGTTCGGTTCCGATGTACCACAGATCCCAGTCCTGTTGTGATTGCTGCCGCTCCGGGGCGCTATAAACGACGAACTTCCCGTCAGGTGAAAACGATGCATCCAGCCCATTAAGAAATTCCCTTGCTTCGCCACTGCCATCGGCTGCCTTCAAACTTATTTTGTAGACAGCCGGAGTATTACCCGACGCGTACATAACTCGTTGCCCATCCGGAGTCCATCCGCAGAACCACCCGCGCGCGGAATTGTCGAACGTCAATCGAGTGCGGGTACCGCGCGCCAGGTTCACAATCCAATAGTCGGTTTTGCCTGACTCGCGGGTTGCCTGAACCAACTGCTTTTCATCCGGCGACAACCGGAATGAAGGCAATTGAAATGGTAAGGGATCGGGTTGAATGTTGTTCACAATTTTCCCGGCGCGATCCATCCACACTAATCTGGTGGGCGCACCGACTTCGTCAAAGGCGAAGACCAGCGTTCCATCATCAGCGACTCTGGGCGCGCCGGCGCCTGGAACCACCAGAAATGGTTCTCCGGTTACTTCCAGCCGGCTAAGCGAAAATGGGAGCGCCCAGATTCCCGCATTTGTCATGCGACGCTCAAATAAAATGTGCCCGGTTTGCGAATAAACCGGGTGACCAATCCGTTGACCATCGAGCTGAAGTAAATTCTTGCGAGACTTCCCGTCGAAGAAAGCAATCGTGTCAACGCCCTGGACCGAGCGATGAACCGTGAAGAGTACGCCGCGACCGTCGGGCAGAAGCGAGGCATCGTGAAAGTCCTCTTCGTCAGCTCTCACATTGAGCAGCGGTGTTGCGTCTCCACCCTGGGCCGCCACCTGCATCAAGCCGCTGTCTCCCGTCGTGAAGATAATGACCCCGTCAGCTCGCCAGCTTGCGGCTCCGGCTCCGCTGAACAGGTCGGGCAGATCGGTTATCGCAGTAGTTCCCGCGCCGGCGTTGG
>WNGK01001756.1_pt1 | contig 67059 bp, 50 predicted proteins | sample 5400601 | NCBI WGS metagenome assembly WNGK01 (sample SAMN13153376, study PRJNA577476) | soil metagenome | isolation source: 60 cm soil or saprolite under Garry oak tree replicate 1 | place: USA:California | collected 2016-06-15
GCAACTTAGCGGGGCGAGAAATAGGCAAAGCAAGGTGGTAAGGCTGTCTGAACTCCTCTGCCAGCCGCAGTGGCCATTGTGGCTGAACACAACAACAGCGGTGTCCTGGAGTATACAGCTCTGTTGTACGGTGGCACGACTGCACCGGCTGGGCATGGTTTTAGGCAACCTTGATCCAGGCATCATACTGCTGGACGCGCGCAGAGTTGAAACTCGATCCCCTGTCCTGCTCGTCTCCTGGCCTCCACCTCCGCGCTACTGGCCAGACTCAGCATATGGCCCTGCCACTTACGAACAATATACCCAGGTATTTCCTATAGCTGATATTCCTGCCAGCAATCCTTTTGCCGCGCCCGAGGTGATCGATGGCGTGTATGATGTGCGTTCGGACGTGTACTCGCTGGGTGCCCTGCTGTATTTATTATGTACGCACTTTGCACCGGCAGCGGCAGTGCGACGCCAACACATGGATGAATATACCGGCCATCGAAGAGATATGTTGCCTTACAGCTTTGGCTCAGCATATAGTAGTGCGAGTTTGCCGTTAATCCCACCTCGTCTCTTGAATAGCAGGCTGTCCACGGCGCTAGAAGAGGTTTTGTTCCATGCCCTCGCCTTTGATCCCGGGGAACGCTATCCCTCGGCCTTCGCCTTAGTGGAGGCGTTGGAGGCTCTACCTTAGAACCTGTCCCAATAATGCTGCCTGAAGTCAGAAGTCATAGGCAAAAAGGTGTAATTCTAAGCGTATACATTACATATTCAGTAACGAAGGTAGACGTGATAGTCCAGTCAAAAGCAGAGGGAATTCAAGGGGGGGATAGCGTGGCCCAGCAGATGCAACCAGCGCAGCAGCAATCCAGGTTCGTAGACATCTCCCAGCTTACAGCGGCATACCAGATGGGTACAGTGCTGAGGGAGTACAAGAACACTGCCCGGGCAACGATGGTCTTAGGCATAGTCCTGAGTGTTCTTGGAGGGGCTTCCATGCTTCTTAGTATCATCCTTTTCTTGTATAATGGGCTTCTTAGAGGGGAGAGCTATCTGCTTTTCCTGGGTCTCGCCTTGCTGGGCTACGGGATCTCGCGGATACGGTCAGCAGGACGCAATCGAGGAGCACGGGTCTACCTCTGTACTGATGGTGTGATGCGCGTCAAAGCGGGTGAAGTAGAGGCCATCCGTTGGGAGCAGGTTACCGCGGTACAAAAATACTTTGCTTCCGTGCAGGGTATGTACTCCCTCAACCGGTACATTCTCTACCAAACTGGCACAATGCCACTGGTGCTCGACAAGACGTTCAACGGATTTGAGGAGCTTGGAGCAGAGATTGAGAGAAAGGTGACCAAGCATCTCCTTCCTGGAGCCATTGCCGCCTACGAAGCTGGTCATGCCGTCAGCTTCGGCCCGGTCAGTGTGACTGGGCAAGGGCTCAGTGTGCAAGCAGGACAGAAAACCCTTCCCTGGGAAGAACTGGGAGAGGTCTACGTGGACAATGGGTTCGCCACTCTTAAGAAGAGACGAGCATTGATGACGTGGGAAAAACTCAGTATATCCCAGATGCTGAACCTCTGCGTGTTCCTTCCGCTCGTCAAGCACATCCGAGAAACCGGCGAGTACAAAAAACCTGTAAGTGACCAACCACTGCCTAACGACAACCCACAGAATCTCGAATGGCAGGGTGACTATGGGCAAGCAGCATATCCACAGCTATATGGAGGTGATCCTGTACCACTCTCCTATCACCCCCTTCCCCAGCCATCCTATACCTCACCGTCTCCCCAGCTCGCCTATGCACCTGCGGCCGCGTATCCGCTGTCTGCTCTTTCCACGGCAGCGCCAGAACGGAGAAGAGGTGTGGCACTTGCAGGTCTCGTCCTGGGTAGCGCCAGCCTTCTTGTCTTTGTTTCCATGTTTGCCGTGGGCGCATCTTTATCGAACGCCGGCGCACTGATCGCTTTGTTCTGGCTTGGCGGACTGGTGAGTTCGAGTCTGGGGATTGTTCTATCAGCCCTGGGCCGCCAGTCGAAATCACGCAAGACACTAGCGACCGTGGGGCTGGTACTCTCCATTATCGTGCTGGTCCTGGTGCTGATTTTTGCTGTCCTGGTCGTCCTGGCGGCCATTCAAACTCCTGCCCCGTAGCGCTAGGTTGGTATAGAAAGGAGCGAAACCCATGAACGAACAGCCATCGACCCCCTACAATTTACCGCCTGAACAACAGAGTCATCCGTCACCAGGCTCTCCCCCGGTATACGGGAGTACACCCTGGCAACAACCAGGTATGCCTCCCCCTATCCAGCCAGGCTACCCGCCTCCGAACATGTACTACGCCTATGACAGGCCCATGACGGTACCATTGCGGGCCAGCCGTTTAGCACCTGCCGGTCTCACACTCGGCATTCTCAGTCTTGTTATGTGTCTGGGAATCTTCTTCGGGAGCGTTGTTGGGGCCATCTTCTTGTTCCTTGGCTTCATCACCTCTACAGCCGGGATCGTCCTCTCAGCCCTGAGTCTTCGCTCTGTTTCACGCAGGGGTATGGCCATCAGCGGGCTCGTCCTGGCAAGCATTGCCTTCGTCCTGCTGCTGCTGCTCATAATCTTTGGCCTCATCCTGGCCAGCAGACACTGAAGTGGCGCACACGGCAAGAGGCTGCGCGAGCACCCACTCGCAGGGAGAAGGAGACCTCAGTAGGACACCTCTATCAAGTGGTGTAAGAGTCCTTCTGGCGGTGTCATCCTGGCATCGCCAGTTAGCTGTGCCCTTCTTTGTTCGATCCTCCCACCTAATCCGTAAGGAATTTGGCTACATCTTGCATCTGGCAACTGTTAGATATCCTCTTCCGTAACGTCTTTCGTAACGATTAGGCGACGCATAACCCGTAAAATTGAGACCTATGAGGATAGGAAAAATAGCCGGGGGATGAATGCGAGCAAACTCTTGCAATCCTGTCGCCTGGTGCTGGAATCAGGTGTTACTGTGAAAGGGGAACCGGTACTATGATGAGCCCGGTGTTAGCACCTGCTACTGACGGAGCAGAACAGTTCTCTATGACAGACATAGTTGATTTCTCGCCCGCTATACACGACCTGTTCGAGGCTCGTGTTGATGATCACATCTCTGACCTCAGTGCCATGAACATTTCAGCCCTTGCTTGCGGCTGCAGGTGCGAACTCAGCGACTACCGGCGTGGGGAAGTATATGACAATCCTTATTCTAAGGAACTGCTGCGCCGTGCGACCCTATATCGTGATCCTCTAGCCTGGGAAGTGCTGCAGCAGTGCTTGAGCGCAATATTGCTCCGTTGGCTGCGTCGTCACCCCTTGCGAGAGCGCGCCTGCCGCTTCGACAGCGAAGAAAATTATGTAGCTCAAGCCTTCGCACGTTTCTGGCAAGCCAGTGTTCTTCATGAACACCTGGAGTTCCGTACATTGGCTGCCGCTCTTAGTTACTTGCACGCGAGTTTGAATGGCGTTATTCTGGATACACTGAGAACCTACTTGCGACCCAAAGAGCTGCCTTTACCGGAGCCCGGCTGGGCAGGAGAGCCGCTTACAGAAGACAATGAGGGCCCCGGTGAGCTATGGGGAATCATACAGCATATGATCCCCAATACGCGCGAACAGCGTGTTGCCTATCTACTCTTTCATTGTGGCCTCAAGCCCAGGGAAATTGTGCATTATTGTTCGCGGGAGTTCAGTAAGGTAAGCGAAATTTATCGTATGCGTCGTAACATTCTGCTCCGGCTCATGCGCAATGCTGATAACATCCGCTGGCAGTTGGCAAGGGTCAGGTAGTGCATCAGTATATTGTTGCGTCTGACCCTTCCCCTCCTCGACCGTTGTATTCTTCTTCTCTGGCCGCCTGCGGCGGCGAACAAGAAGAGAAAAAGAGGGTTTTCGGGGACACCCCGTTCCCCGGCAAAGGGCGGCTGCCCTTTGCAATCCCGCATACAAAGCGAGCAAAAGAGGTTTTCGGGGACACCCCGTTCCCCGGCAAAGGGCAACCGCCCTTTGCAATCCCACATACAAAGTGTTAAGAAGGGGTTTTCGGAGACACCCCGTTCCCCGGCAAAGGGCGGCTGCCCTTTGCAATTCCGCAGCAAAAGCGTTAAAAAGGGATTTTCGGGGATTACCTGCCTCCCAGGCAGGGTCCCCCGTTCTCCGGCAAAGGCAGCTGCCTTTGCAATCCCGCATACAAAGCGTGAAGTTGACGCCGAAGGGGGAAGCCCCTGCAGCCCTTTGCTGGGACTTTTGGTTGCATTGCTGTTGCTCAACAATTCGCATGGGTGTATTGTATACTATAGGACGAAACTGATTGGGTGAGTTTTTGTAACCTATGCCGTCAGTATTCGTATTTTTAGCGAGGGGTCAAGAGAAGTACGCACGCAAGCTATAGACACGCTCAGCAATGTAGCCTGCTTGTGTTTGTCACTTTTCGATACATCGCCAGTATATGTGTATATATTTATCTCAAATATGCATGAAATAGGAGATTTGTCCTTGTATGTCACAACAGACACCAAACTCTCCCGGCCAGGTGCTTGCTCTCCCCGGTTTGGGTGAGAACGACGACGATGCAAGCCTGGCAAGCCCTTCTCCACCATGGTGGAGGCGGCGTTCCATCATTATTGGTATCGTTATTTTGTTGCTCGTGATCCTCCTGGGTGGCCTGCTGCTCTCGTTTTTAAACCGCAGGCCTCGTGTGATCTACCAGTCCCGGCAAGCCACTCCGGGAAATTTGTCTGTGACCATCAGTGCCACCGGCCCATTGCAAGGGGGCATCTATAACATCAACTTTTCTGGCACCGGCACCATCTCTCAGATAGATGTCAAGGTTGGGCAGACCGTCATCAAAGGCCAGATTCTTGCTAAGCTCGATAAAACCTCGCTCCAGGGTGCCGTCGACCAGGCTCAGGTGACAGTCAATACCGACCTGGCAGCAGTGAACAATAGTGGCAACAATTCCAGCGCAACGAAAGGACAGTCTTCGGCGAGCATCGCGGCGGCGGAGACTGGCCTCAGCAATGCCGAGGCCAACCTGACCAAAGTGAGGGCAGAGTCTTCGGCGAGCATTGCGGCAGCGCAGACGGCCCTCAATAACGCCGAAACTAACCTCACGAACGTGGAAGCGCAGGCCGAAGCGAGTAAAGCTGTGGCGAAGGACCAGGAGAATCAAGCCATTGCGCAGTGCCCCACGGGGGAACCAGCCCATTCGAACTGTGTAAAATTAGCTACGGACCAGTATAACCAGGCTGTCGCCAATGCGAACGCTAATGTTGCTACGGCCAAAGGGCAGGTCAGAACGGCAAAACAGCAGTTGAGGACGGCGAGGGCGCAGGCCGCGGCCAACAATGCTGCCGCCCAGGCGCAAATCAACACGGCTGAAAGCCAGTTGAACACGGCGCTGGCGCAGGCTAATGTCAGCAACACCACAGCCAACGGCCAGGTCAATACCGCGCAGGGCCAGTTGCAGACGGCCCTGCAGCAGCTCCAGACCGCCGAAGATAATTTGCGCAATGCCACGCTCAAAGCGCCGCATGACGGGACGGTTTCCATAGTGAATGGAAACGTGGGCGGCACTCCTGGCGCGTCCTCGGGTACCTCCACTAGCGCCTCCGGAGGCACCTTCATCCAGATCGTTGATGCCTCGGCCCTGCAAGTCCTCGCTAACGTGAACGAGACCGATACCGCAAACCTGCAGGTGGGCCAGCCCGTCCAGTTCACCGTCAATGCCTATGGACAGCGGCTGTTTCAGGGCACGGTCAGCGCTATCGCGCCCAATGGTCAGACGGTCTCAAATGTGGTAACATATCCTGTGACCATAGATGTTGATACGAATGATTTGAAAGGCGCACGCCTGTTGCCCGGCATGACAGCCAACGTGACGATCACAGTCCTCCAGCGCTCGAATGTGCTGCTCATCCCGGTGGACGCCGTGAACTTTGCGCGCCTTGTAAGCAGTAATAGCCCTACTGCCGGTACTCCTCAACTCATCACCCAGCAACAGGCGGATGCTGCCATGAATCAGGCTCGCCAGATGCTCAATGTGCTGCAAAGCCAGCGCGACATTTCGGCAGAGAATCCCATCCCAGCCTTTGTCGTCGAACGTGCGGGTAATCAATTCATCGCCAAGCCCGTCGTCCTGGGGCTGACCGATGGCACATCCTATGAAGTATTGAGTGGCCTGGTACCCGGCGAAACTATTCTTGTCGGCACTAGCAGCGGGTCCTTCTCAGGACCCAGACCTGCTCCAGGGGGCCCTGGCGGCTAGGCTTTTCTCATGAATTGGTGATATGAGATGATTGAGAGATATTAACATGGCTACGAATGATCCAGCGGTACCCAGTAGCGAACAATCTACAGCACCTGGTCCCAATACGCCTGTTCCAGACTCACCTGCCGGAGATGAACAGCCGACTCAACCCGGCACAACCGTGCCAGAGCCGGAGACGGCTGCTCCTGGAGATCCTGCCTTCTCAGACGGGTCGACGGTTCCTCAAACAGCCTTGATGGCCGTCCTGCAGGGAAATACCTGGGAGAAGCGTGTACCGGTGATCTCGGTGCGTAACCTGACTAAAACCTACATTTTGGGCAAGAAGACACGCGTCCCCGCCCTGCGCGGGGTGTCCCTGGAGGTCTATTCTGGTGAGTTCGTCGCTGTGATGGGACCCTCGGGCTCGGGCAAGTCCACCTTCATGAATCTCATCGGCTGCCTGGACCGTCCGACCAGTGGAGAGTACTGGCTGGCTGGCAAGCTTGTCAGCCGCCTGTCCAGCGATGAACTGGCCGATATTCGCAACCGCCTCCTCGGCTTTGTCTTCCAGGGCTATAACCTGCTTGGGCGCGCGAGTGCGCTCAAAAATGTCGCCCTGCCAATGGTGTACGCCGGTCTGTCGGGGCGTGAACGAGACAGCCGCGCACGCAAAGTGCTGACCCTCGTTGGCCTGGGCGGGCGCCTGCACCACAAGCCTTCCGAACTGTCCGGCGGCCAGCAGCAGCGCGTGGCCATCGCCCGCGCGCTCGTCAATGGCCCTTCCCTGCTGCTGGCCGATGAGCCGACCGGCAACCTGGACAGCCGTACCGGCGTGGAGATCATGGCAGTCTTGCAGGCGCTCAACGATCAGGGCTTGACGATAGTGGTCGTGACCCACGATCCCAAGGTGGCAAATTATGCCAAGCGCCAGGTGGCCTTTCTCGACGGCCGCATTGTGCGCGATGAGCCAGTCCTGGCGCCCCGCTCCGCCCAGGAGGAATGGGATTCCCTGGCAAAAGCGTCTTCTGCCGATGGGAAGACGCACATCGAGGAGGAACTCCCGTGAGCCGTTCGACCCCTCCGCCTGCTGGCCGCGCGGTCCAACCACGAGCAACGCGCCTCACAAAACCACTACCCCCGCCTGCACAGGAGTCCCCCCTGGAAAGTATCCTCCAGCAATTGCATGTGCGTGGGCGCAGGCCGGGAACCATGGTAAGCGCCAGTATCGAGAGTGCGTTGGAAGCAATCTGGGAGAATCGCCTGCGCTCTCTGCTCACCATGCTGGGCATCTTCATCGGCGTGGGAGCCGTGATTGCGGCGCTCACCCTCACCCAGGGCGCCAGCGCTTATATCACCAGTCGCATCGAGAGTCTAGGCATCAATACCATTATCGTCTACCCGGGCACATCCAATGATAGGGGAACGTCCCAGGGCACGGGCTCCGTCCAGACGCTTACCCAGCACGATGTCCAATCCCTGCAAAACGTCCCGCACGTGATAGCGGTCAGCCCTATTATCACAGTGAATGCGCAGGTTGTCTACGGGAGCCAGAACTGGAGTACTAGCGTCGAGGGCGTGAACACGCAATTCCAGAGTATTCAAGGATGGGATATGGCGCAGGGGCTCTGGTTTAGCAACGTTGATGATCTACAAGGCTCCTCGGTTGCGCTGCTGGGTGATACCGTGGCGCACAACCTCTTCGATGCCTCGGGTACCAGTCCCGTCGGCAAGATGGTCCGCATCGGTACCCAGGTCTACCGCGTGGGCGGCGTGCTGGCAGCCAAGGGCAGTGGACAGGACGACGTGGTCTTCGTGCCTTTCAACACGGCTCGTATCCGCTTGAAGAACACCACCACGGTAGATCAAATCCTGGTTGAAGCGGATACGACGAACAATGTGAGCCAGGTGCAGCACGCGGTGACCACGGTCCTGGAGCAAAATCATCACATCCAACCGGGCGGTTCCGATGACTTCGGGACGATCACCTTTGTACAGTTCTTGCAGCGGTCGCAGCAGACGACCCAGGTTCTAACATTTCTGCTGGTGGGCATCGCGGCGATCTCGCTGACAGTGGGTGGCGTCGGCATTATGAATATCATGCTCGTCTCTGTCACGGAACGCACGCGCGAAATTGGCATTCGCATGTCTCTTGGAGCGAGGCGGCGTGATATCCGCAACCAGTTTTTAGTGGAAGCGCTCGTCTTGTGCCTGGCGGGCGCGGTAATTGGTATGCTGCTGGGCTTGCTGGTGGGCTTTAGCGTGACCGCCCTGTTCCAGTTCCCCTTCGTGGTCACGACGACGACTATTGCGCTTCCGGTGGTCGTTTCGGTGGGAATTACAATCATCTTTGGCCTTTATCCGGCCATCCAGGCAGCTCGCCTGGATCCAATCGAGGCGCTGCGTATCGATGAATAACAAGCGGTATTCTGGAGATCCACAGGAGGAAACTACGTGAGGGATTCTTCAATACAACCACGAACCGGCGATTCGGGACAACCGCCTGCCCCTCCGCCGTCTCCGGTCACTCAGCCTGCCCAGCAGTCTCCTCTAGGAAGCATGCTCCAACAGTTGCGTGTGCGCGGGCCCAGGTCGCCAATGAGTATGCTGGGCGCGAATTTTTCGAGTGCCCTGGAGGCAGTCTCGTCGCATCGAACGCGTTCGCTGCTCACGACTCTGGGCATCTTCATCGGCGTAGCAGCGGTGATCGGCGTGCTCACCTTGACGCAAGGAGCAGGCGCCTACCTCACTAACCTGGTGGGGGGGCTGGGGGCCAATACAATCATTATCGTCCCTGGTTCGTTGAACGATAGAGGAGCTGTGACGAAGCAATCTGCCCAGTCACTCACACTACAGGATGTAGAGTCCCTGCGCTCGGCCTCTCATGTGTCTGCGATCAGCCCCGTTATCCCTTCTGGCGCGCAGGTGGTCTTTGGCAACCAGAACTGGAAGACGCGCATCCAGGGCGTGAGTGCCGATTTTCAGGGTATCGGGAGCTGGGACCTGGCTCAAGGGCTCTGGTTTACGAATACGGACGATGCCGGGGGAAAAGCTGTAGCGGTGCTTGGCGATACCGTGGCACACAATCTCTTCGATGCCTCGGGTACCAATCCGATAGGCCAGACCATCCGCGCCGGTAATCAACCTTTCCGTGTGGTTGGCGTGCTGGCAGCCAAAGGTGGCTTCGGCCAGGATGATGTCATCTTTGTACCCTTCAACACGGCCCGCTTCCGCTTAAATAACACCACATCTGTCGCTGAGATCGAGGTTGCGGTGGATAGTACTGATAATGTCGACCTGGCTCAACAAGCTATCATTCTCATCCTCGAGCGTAACCATCATATAGCCAAAGGCACTCCCGATGACTTCTCAACCATCACCTCTGCGCAGCTCTTACAGCAGGTCCAGCAGGCGACGCAGGCGTTCTCATTGCTGCTGGTGGGCATCGCGGCGATCTCGCTGACAGTAGGTGGCATCGGTATTATGAATATCATGCTCGTTTCCGTGACGGAGCGCACGCGGGAAATCGGCATTCGCATGTCTATAGGGGCGCGCCGGGGCGATGTTCGCAATCAATTTCTCTTCGAAGCTGTTGTCCTATGCCTTCTTGGTGGAAGCATAGGCCTGCTCGCTGGTTTGCTTGTTGGACTCGGCATCACAAATGCCTTTGGCTTTCCGTTTGTGGTAACAGTGTCTACTTTTGTGATGCCACTCGCTGTTTCTGTGACCATTGGCATCGTCTTCGGGCTCTATCCTGCGCTGCGGGCTGCTCGCCTCGACCCTATAGTAGCGCTGCGCCGCGCCAAGTAGAAATCGCCTGAGCAGAAGTCACGCGTCCTCATTTTTATGCTGCTCCGCAGGTACAATTAACCTCTGCTGCGCCAGTCGTCTCAAGTGCTCCTGTGAGGGCGCGTTGCGAACTGGGGTTTGCATCTCTTGCGGGGGAGAGGGCTGTTGATTGGGCGCGGTGTTGTTGTCGCCTGCTGCTCTAAATCTGATCGGTCCTGATTCCTGCTGTAAAAAAGAGCTTTGGGGTATAGTAGTTTGTGGTGAAGTGCCACTACTAAAAGGCGATTGAGGAACGTTTGCGGGATCATTGCCTGTTAGCCAGCCTGGATTTGCAGGTGGCAAAGTATTGCCGAAGGGCACTTGTGGCTGATTGCCTGAAGCGGCGCCGCCCTGGTTTAGCAGAAGGGGACGGTTGTAAGTGGTGGTTCGCTCACTCTCTATAATAAGAGGAGCGCCATTCATATTCGTGTTTCCATGCAAGCTGTGCCCTCGCAAGCGGCTCCAGGAGGGTGCTCCGCTGGGTCGTAATTTTATGTGCGGGATAGGTGACAGGGAGCGGCGCAGGAAAATGAAACCAATGACAAACACAATGCCCAGGACGAGCAGAGCGCTGGCTATAATAGATATGAATGGAAAGGGTAATCCGCCACCTGTTTGAGCCCCAGGCGGCGTGCCGCCGTTGTTGTTGGTAACCGGCACGGTGGATGGTGTCGATGTTGGGGTTTGGTCTGGTCCTGTTGTGGCGGGGATAGGCGTTGCTGTGCTGCCAGGTGTAGATGTGGCGCCGGGCGTCACGCTCGGGGCAGTAGTCGGCGTAGGAGTGGGCGTGTTGGTAGGGGTGCGAGTAGGGGTGTGAGTAGGAGTGGGCCTGGGTGTTTTAGTCGGCTTAGGAGTGGGGGTCGGCGTGGTAGGAGTGGGAGTAGGCGTGGTAGGAGTGGGAGTAGGCGTGGTGGGAGTAGGCGTGGTGGGAGGGTCTTGGGGAACATGCGCAGGCGCATGATGCGTGTAGGAAACTCCTGACCGCGGCGCGGCCTCGGTTTCAACCAGGTTGGACGTACCTGCATAAGCACGAGTGATTACTCCCAAAGGCCCTGCCAGCGAAAACAGGAGCAGCAGCAAACTCAATACTGCTGCTATAAGTTTGGAGGTAATGTTCGCTGCGCCCGAGTCGCTTCTCATGTTTGCTTTTCTCACCGGAATCGAGTAGGAACTATTCGCATTTAACACCGTGATGGCCCAAATAGTCCAGACCTATTCCTTCCCCAGTGCGAGTATAGAGGAATCTAAGATTTCCAGTCAAGCCGGGGGTAAATGGTACCGGTCAATTCTTCCCTGTCCTTCCTGGCTTGCATACACGTGGTCAATATCGTAATGGCTTTTAGTTCGTAATTGGTCACCGACGCGGCCATCTGCGGAATTGTTGCAGGGTAGTAACCCTCTCTCTCCGACACACTTTCGTAAGGGCGTAGCCGCGCGATTGATCGCGCCGGGGGGGAGCCGGACTCGCGCCACAAATGTCGCCTCTACGCCAGAACGGAAGCCCATGGGACGCCATTCGCCACATGTGTCAGGGGGAGAGGGGTGGTAACCAGGCACATTTTGTGCCTGGTTACTCGTTTTGCTATGCCAGGTCACGTAACAGGTGAACCTCGATAGGTTGCCGGAGCGTCTTGAGCGCTTTTACTTCAATCTGCCTGATGCGTTCACGTGTTAGTTTGAAATGCGCGCTCAGCTCCTCCAGTGTATGGCAGCGACCGTCATGCAGCCCGTAACGCAATTCGATAACCTGGCGTTCACGCTGGCTGAGTATCTCCAGCGCGCAAGTAATCTGATCACGTAGCACCTGGTGGGCAACCAGGTCGGCAGGTGTGGTTGCCTGGGTATCCTCTAACGTGTCGGCCAGGTGGTATTGTTCATCGTCAATCAAGGGAGCATCGAGCGATATGGGATTTTCTGACATACTTTGCAGTTCAACTATCCGCTCCTTCGTCAGACCTGCCGCGCTGGCGATTTCCTCGAGAGCAGGAGCGCGTCCCAGTTCCTGGTAGAGATAACGAGCCACGCGCTTCACTTTATAAATCAGTTCAACGACGTGTACCGGAATATGAATAGAACGCGTGCACTCGGCTACTGCGCGGCTGATTGCCTGGCGAATCCACCAGGTTGCGTAGGTGCTAAAGCGAAAGCCTCGTGCAGGATCAAATTTCTGCGTAGCGCGAATTAACCCGAGATTGCCTTCCTGCACCAGGTCCAGCAGGGAAACACCGTGGTTATTATAGCGCTTGGCTATGCTTACTACCAGGCGTAAATTTGCCTCCACCAGGCCTCGCTGCGCCTCTGGATCACCCCCGGCAACACGTCGTGCTAGCAGCATTTCTTGCTCTGCATTTAACAATGGGTAGCGCCCAATCTCTCCCAGGTATTGTTGTATAGCATTGTCGACTACATTGCCACCCGCGCTCTCCTCATCTTCATACCCTTCCACTTCCTCCACATAGTCCAAAAATGGATCATCATCCTCGCGATAATACAGAGATATGTCGTCGCTTTTGCTATGCATGCTATACGGCTGGCTCGGAGAAAAACCAGTAGGAAAGCCATCCTTTGCAGATACTACCCTCTCTGATGATCGAGTCCTCACCTTCCCACTTACCCCAACCTCGGGCATGATATTGCTCGGCGACTTTTTTACCATGGCTACCATAGATACTCTACTCCTTTACCTCAAATCCACATTTCACAACTCACAATTTGGTAACCGGAGGTATATGCTGTAGGGAAAAACTACAGGACATACCCTTTAGTAAGCTTGAGGAACTTTTTCAAGCTTAACCCCCCTTTTCTTTTACTGCAAGATATGTGCCAAAATACAAATGTAGGGATATAAGTGACCCTTAATAAACCAGATGATCGAATATCATCTGGCCGGCATATCCTCTCCAGGCTCCTCCAGGGGGAGGGTTTTATGGCATCTTCTTTCTCTTGGGAATCTGATCAGCATTGTCAAAGTAAGCTTTTAACATGCAGGATTCTCGTCATCTTGTCTCACCGTGGCTAAATATGGAAATTTTTTCCTCGTCTTGCGGATATTTCCGCATTCTATGCTTCATATCGCTTGAGAGGCCGAAAATGCTTGGGGGCTCCGTTTATTTGCAATAGAGTGTGGGAATGTATGTGCGTTTGTAAGGCCTCGGGTGTGTGTTCGCTATTGCAGTTCACTGAATTACTGATGGCTCGTCTGTCGACACACGAAAGAATAAGATGATGCGGTCAAATAGTCGGAGCAATATGGAGCCTGGTAATCACAAAGACGGCTCTCACAAAGGCGCCAATACGCGAAGCCGCCGTGTACACTCTAAATATAAAAACCCTCTGTCGCAGGATATCGATGTGACTCGTATCCCTACCACTCCACATTGGCAGGCCAGGAGTGCAGAACAGCCACCTATCTGGCAGTATGAATCGCCAGACTACGAGATAGAGAGCAGCGTCCCTTCACTCTCACTTATAGTCTCAGAAATGCCCACGCACTCCTCTATTGAGGAAATCGACACCAGGCCTGCTTTACCGGTTGAGCAAGCCAGCCCTGTGAGAGAAGAGACTCCCTTCTATGCTCCAAACAGGTCAGTTGCACAGTATGTAAATGTACCCTTTGGAGGAAGAGCAGAAGAGGCACAAGACAAAGAAGCGAGAGCGAAGAAAGCCGCCAGGCTTCAAGTAGCGAGTGCCCTTGAAATGTACAGATCCCCCAGAATCCCGGCAAAACGCCGTTCTCGCGGCCGCAATCCATTGGATCGTATGCGCTGGTGGCTGTTGTACCCGGGTCGCATCGAGTTTATACTCTGGCTGTGTGGCACAGTGCTCTTGATCGGCATGACCTGCATGCTTCTACTGGTCACTGCCTTCAGTTTCGAGTGGATTGTCCCCGGCCAACACAGCGGAATGGCTCTACAGAACGTGGCTAATGACTCTGTCAACTCCACTAAACCGGCGCTGGTGGTAATTGATCCCGGGCCTTTTTCCCCTGGACAGGTCATTCGCCTCCACGGTCAGGGATTCAGCAGCCGTGGTCGCATCGTTTTTACCTTTGACAGTACAGCGCTCCAACTCAGTCAAAATGTAGCCAGCGGGCTTGTATATCAACCGCATGTGAACGCGGATGATCACGGGGAATTTATTGTCTCATTGACTCTTGGCAGCGGACCTGCCTGGAAAGCAGGTCGCCACCGCATTGTAGCGCACGATATCGTCACAAACCATCTAGTCTTTCTCTCTATTCTCCTCGTTCCTTATCATGCAACGCTTACACCTGTCTCATCAACCAAAGCAGGCAACCAGAATGGATCAGTACACGCTACTCCTATCGCTACAACACCCCCGCCTGCTAAAAGTACTCCACCGCCCGCTGTCACACCAACTGCAACACCAACACAAGCTCCGCCTACTCCCACGCCCACTGCAACGCCTAGTCCTACAGCAACAGCTACCCCTACTGCTGCTGTTGATAGCACTTGTATTGGCATGCTAATAGCCCTATTGCAGAGCTTTTAACACATACTATAATGAAAAGTGTGATTAAGGCTATACAAGTGATTGTTTATTGTAGGAGACCTATATGATGCAATATACAAGCGAGGGACGAACCACGGTCGTTTGGGATGAAGAAAATGTTGGGATACCTGCTATCGCCGATCTTCCCTATGTACTGGTAGTTGATGATGATCCAGCTATCGCCTCTGTCGTTATGCTCACACTAGAGATGGAAGGCTATGTCGGACTCAGTATCTCAGATGGCCGGCAAGTACTCCCATTTTTGTATCAAATTGAAGCTGATGCCACAAAACATATGCCGGCCGTGATCCTCCTCGATTTGATGATGCCTGGACTCTCTGGATACGAGGTCGCGGCCCTGTTGACACAGCATCCTGGCTTCGCGTCTATACCTATTATTATCATGACTGCCGATTACCGCGTGCGCACCGCCAGTGCTGTCCCTGGTGCGACGGATTTGCTCAGCAAACCCTTTCCGGTCAGTACCCTGCTTACCAAGCTAGAATACTATCTTTCCTGTGTGCCATGTGGTTAGGAGCCTTTGCTCGTTGATAGCCGCTTCAGAATAGCGATTCCCCAGTAGGAACGAGCGAAAAAGTTCCACCCTACCCGACATGTTCTGAAAAGGGGAACGAGCGGGCATACCTGTCCCCTAGACAAGATTCTATAAAGGCCCACCCCTACGGGAATCGCGAGCGGGCCACACAGTCCCCCAGACTGTGTCCATAAAGGCCTGCACACCATCCCCCGGATGGCGTCCCTACAGGAACCGAATTTCCCCCGCAAGGATGGGGGCCTTTCTTTCGTCCTCCTCTCGACTTATGATGCTCCCCGTGGTACAATGCGTTGCGTCGGGGCCTATATAAATTGCACAATATATATTCCTAATCCCCCTAGCCTAAAACAAGGAGCAAGCAACAGTTGACAGGTATATGGCCTAATGTGTAATCAGGACTTGATTGCTATCGTGACGGTGTTTGCCTCACAACTTCATGGCCTCAGATCGTACAAGAAAGCGATGAAAGATGCTGCTCTGCACAAAGATTAAGCTGGAGGTCTCTCTTGAGGATGCCAAGGCGCTAGAGTTCATGCAAGCCAAGTGTCGTGCCCTCTACAACTGGTGGGTGATGCGCCTACGTGATGGTGAGAAATGGCCTGGCGTGTATGAAGGTAGGTGTGGACACCTGCAAGCCATGCCCCTCTACAAGCGGACGTATGCCTGTACCGAGTGCGGATTGGTGCTTGATCGGGATGAGAATAGCGCGGTCAACATCTTAGCGCGGTACCTTGCCCAGCTAGGGCCACACACGGGCGATCCCGTGCGGTGTGCGGACGTGTTCACCGCAACTGACTATGTTTGAGGACAAAAAGGAGGGCAGAGGGCTGATGCCACGAGGACGTAAGAAATCGCCACAAGATAGTATTGACAGCATCCTGCTTGCTATGAGTCGCCGCAGTGATATTGATTCTGGAACCCTGTCGCATTATTTTGATCGCCTGGATGAGGAATGGACCGAGGGTGCAAGGGATAAGGTATTGCACCTGCTGCGCACGAATGATACTTCTGCGCACTCCGCTGCTGTATTGATCCTGACCGAACTGGCCACTGGCTTTGATCTGAGAGAACTGGAAAAATTTGTCGCGGACTCCACTGTGAGTGATATGGCAAAACTCTCGCTTGCGCCCGTTTTGAAAGAACTGGGCTCAGATATAGCTGATGACAGAATTATCGAATACCTCAATGACCCCGAAGCAGCTATGATCCAGATGCAGGCGCGGCTCCTTGAACTCGTGGGACAGAGTGAGCTGGGGGTAGAATCAGTGCTCGAAGACGTTACCTCGATGCCAGTGGAACGAAGGTTGGGATTCGTCAACTGGTTAGGTCATAGCGGAGATGCCCGTGCTGCTTATCTCTTGATCCCTTTGATGGAACATCAACCAGCAAAAGTAGCAACCGCAGCAATCGATGCCCTCGAACAACTGGGAACTGCCGTAGCCCACCAGACCATTCCGGCCCTCAACTACCTGATAGCTAATAGTGCGAATCGCCAGCTTAAGCAACAGGCTCGCGCCGCTTTAGGACGGCTTACTATGCAATCCGCTCCCGGCGTAGAAGATGTGGCAATGATACACGCGCAACACCAGCTGCCGCTCTACCAGGCCCGCGTCAGCTTTGTTGATGGTACTGGCTCCCAGATGATCATGATCTCATGGCAGCGGCCTGATGGCTTGCTAAAAGGCGTTAATGTTCTCTATCAGGATCGATGGGGCATTAAGGATTGCTATGGCACCGATGGCATGGAAATAGAACGCTGGTCTGAACTGGTAAGCGATGTTGAGGAACAAGGATTTATCAATTTCCAGGTCTCGTTGGAGTATTGCCGTGCCTTGATAGCCGAGGCCCGTGCTCTCAACAAGCGTACGCGCCGTAAATTGCCCATCGCTTACTCTATCTGGCGGCCTTACCTTGCAGAGGACATAACATCCGGGGAAGATATTACTATGGCATCAACGATGCTGGAGCCCCGCCCCTTTAATCCTGACCTTGCGAGCGTGGCACGCCATGGCGATCAAATATATCAAATGCCGGAGTTTGAATCGTGGCTTTTCGAGCCGCTTGTGGATATTTTGCCTTATATCAATCGCTATTGGCTCATCTATAATGTTTTTGATATGTTATCCAGCGGAACGAACCAACCTGGTCGTGGGCGTAGAAAGGGCCAGAAGTCGCAGAAAGCGCAGCGGCCAAACCTCGATGCATTGGTAAGCGAGGCATTGGATGCGTTAATAGATGAAGACTGGCGGACATTGTACGAGGCGCGTCTTCGGCGCCAGGGAGCGCTCTTTCAGTTTGCCGGCCGCGGCGACGATGCCGCTCTCGTGAGCGCTGTTGCATCTGCCCTGCACCCTGATTCGGGCGTTTCAGTACATGAGCAGCCTTTTCTACAAACTATGATGCGCCTGTCCATCGAGGGTGGGCCAATGCGTATGATGGCAGAAGTTCTAGAGGATGCTAGCTTTGGCCTGGGTCCTATTCCGATAGATCCCTTCTCACAACCATAGGCTGTATAGCGAGCGGAAAGTGCATGCACTCGGGCATGGCACCCGCAAGGGGTGGTCCCTCGATAAATCGGGGACCTACTACCATGACGCGCATGCGCCGGCCTGGCAAGCCGTCTCATAGTAGTGGCAGGGATACCTATCCCCCAGATAGGATGCCCTGTCCGGGGGACAGGTAATGCCCCTGCCATGGTTCCCCAGCAGATTCGCCTCCCAGTCGCATTCGCCAACAAAGTCTTGTAGGCGTGGAGAGTCGTCACCACAATGGGTTCATAACCAGCCCGGTGATCAACTTCGGATAAAAATATGTTGACTTTTGCGGCATGCGGTCATCGGCTTTTGCCACTTCACAAATCTGCCTTACGCGCGTTGCATGAAACAGCAACGCACATTGTGCCGTTCCGGTCTGTACTGCTTGCAGGGCCTCCCGCAGGTCACCGGTGTACCATACATACCTTCCTGCTGTCATATCCTCTGTGCTGAGCCCCAGCAGCTCCTCTAACACCAGTATGTGTGCCACAGCCACATCTAGCTCGTTCCATGCCTCTGAGTGCCCGCTCTCTGTCATGCGCCGCCTGCCTTGCTCATTCAAGCTCAGCAGCCAGGCCCCACCTGCTGTACTCATGACGAACGACGGATGCTGCTCGCTCGCTGCCTCCAGTAGCTGCTGAACTGCCTGTGGACCCATCTCGGCTGATTCTAGGTGGCGGACCGTGAAATAGCGAGCAAGACGCTGGCTGGACAGTAGTTGCAGTGCGTCATTGCTCAATCCGGAAAGTAAGCGATGGGTAGGCAAGACCAGTAGCCCTGGATCATCCAGGTCGATCAACGCCATTAACACAAAGTTGATTGCATCATCTCGATGCAGGCTATTACGCTGTTCGAGCACCTCGTGGCGATAATTGAGCGCTGTCTCATAGCGGTGATGACCATCAGCGATATACAATTGACGCTCAGCGAAGAAGTCCTGGATAAGTTCGATCTGACTGGTATCGCTGATAGGAGAGAGAAGATGCTTCTCATTCACCTCACCGGTGATTCGTACCTGGGCCCTGGCGGCGTAGGGCGCAAGCAGTGCACGCATGCGGCCCTGTGGATCATCGTACATGCACATCAAGGGACTAAAATTAGTAGCGCATGCTCGCAGTAGCTTCAAGCGGTCGTCCTTTGCCTTGCTGTGAGTGAGTTCGTGTGGCAGTACCACTCGCGCATCCCATGGTTCGAGCCGTACCCGGGCCAGCAAGCTGGTGCGGGTGTAGGTCTTTCCGTCGTGTGTAAATAGCTGCTGGTATGTGTAGTAGCGGGGAGTATCATCTTGCCGCAAAATACCCTTCAGACGCCATTCGGCAAGCGTCGCTGCTGCGCGAGTGTAGCGATTATTCAGCGTTGTATCCTCAGGATGTTCCTCTCCTAATTCGAGCCGGATCACATTGTAGGGATTACGCGCGTAGTATCTCTTCTGCGCTTCTGCCGAAATAACATCAAAGGGCGGCGTTACCACCTGTGCAAGGTCGCCTATAGCCTTTTGTGCGTATCGTATTCCGCGTAACGGTTGAACTTCTGCCATATGATGAATGACTTCTCTTTCTGTATGATTTGAGATTTGCCAGGTGCAGACCACCTGCTTCCTCACCTGAACGCGATTGATGAACTATCTCGCAGCACATTTTAGCATATACAGCCAGGGATATAGATAAGAACTTTTGTTCCAAAAACCCTTGACATCTAGCCTGATCCGTGGTAATATAAGTCATGTAATAGAACAAATGATCTAAAACTGAATAGGCACTCCCAATCCCCCTATTTCCCCCTGCTCTCCCTCATTCAGGCGGTCGGGTGCTTCCCCCTCTCTCCCCCTCCCGACCGCTGTGGCGGCTGTGCCCTATCCTCATACCACTTTGGCTGTTTGCGTTAACAGAACTTGACGCCCCAACTAGAAATCGCTACAATTGTGACACTGCGCAAGGGCTAAAGCCCAGCGGCTTCTCGCTTCAACGGGAGCGGTCAAATCTGTAATGCTTATGTCAACTCCACGAACAGGATTAGGAATTGATGGATGACCTGACATTGAGATACATTGCGTTCGTTGTAGCAGCTTTGATTCTCATCTGGGGCGTGATACAGCTGAACCAGCGGTTTCAACGCGGCAGGAAGGGCGATCCAAAAGAACGCAACACCTGGATCAAACTCGATGCTGCCAGCCCTGATACTATAGAAGACCTGCCGCCCGATGTAGACTACCATGACCAGGAAGAAACACCAGAGGCCGATGTTCACATACAGGCAAAGCAGAATGGACATCGCTCGGAGAGCAAAAAAATCACCTGATTGCTTCTAGAGCAGCTAAATGGTACATTCGGGAAATTCGTGGATGAGAACCGGGCCGATAATGGACTTTCACGACCAAGATCGGCAATGCGTTGTCATCCTGAGTGAAGCGAAGGATCTGGCTCGGTGGGCAGATCCTTCGCTTCACTCAGGATGACATTCTTGATGGTCCCTCCAGACCCTCTTGCCGATCTTGTTTCTTAACCCTCATAATCGGCGATGTGCACGATAAACCGGCACCTACGGTTTTCCCAGGATGTAGCGAATGCTCCACTAAATGTGAAACCGTGTCCCGGCTCTCTTGTAAGCTTCTTGATCCGTGCGGAAACTGTCAGCATTGGTGCCACGTGCCTCCGCTAGAAACTCCGCCAGTAACTGTACCGGCAGTGCAGTCAGCATTGGTGTCAATTCTTCTGCTAGATCGATACCATCGCAAACCGCAAAGCGTACCCAACCATCGCGCTTGAATAACTCACCAGTTTCACCGGTAGGCGCCTCGCCGATCAGAAAAACACGGGGACCGATTTCGCTCAGTACCAATAAGAAATCGGCTAACCGGGGCTGCGCTGCCCCTTTGACACTGATCGGGATAAGCAAATCCTCGCTTTCAAAGGCCACCTGTGGTCCATGAATGGCCTGCTCCAATTCAAAACCCTCGGCAGTGACATAGGCGGCCTCTTTCGCCTTGAGCGCACCTTCCGCTGCCGTGACAGCATTCGGACCTGCCCCCACATAATACAGACGCCGCTGCTGTGCAACTGCCTCCTGCGCGATCTCTCGCACTTCCCCTTCCCGTGCCAGGATATTTTCCATCAACCGGGGTACTTGTCCCAACCCCTGTTCGAGGTATTTTGCCTCTTTGTCACGTCCCTTAAGAGCCGCCAGCCGCACAGCGATCTGAGCTAATCGGGTCAATGCCCCTATATAGCTGATGGAGTGAGTAGAAGATGGGTCCTGCTCCACCGTCTCGATGATAATACCGGCTCCTTGCATCTTCGAGTTCTTGCCGGTAATACCCACGGCTGGCCTTCCGGCCTTTACAGCTCGCTGCACTGCCAGGGAACCTTGCAGCTTGCTTCCACGGTGGCTGACTATGATTATCCCATCATCTGCATACAAGGGACGTGGGTAATTAACAAACTCAAATGAGCGCAGTGCCCAGGCTTCCGCGCCTGCCAATCGCAACAAATATTCGCCCACCAGCGCTGCATGAAAGCTGGTACCGATGCCCGCCAGTAGGACCCGTCCCGTATCTGCCAGCCTTTCTGCTGCCTGCGATGGGCCATCCCAGTCGGTGAGCAATGCGCGTACTGCCTCTGGCTGCGCGTGAATCGAATGATACAATCCTGTCGTCACTGCATGATCCTCCTAATCTGTTTGTGTAATCATTTATTCATAGCATAAGTTTACCTCATAGCAGGACGTGATCTACACAGCCAAGCCATGCTGATTCTACAGCCAAATGAGCTAGAAAAGGTATCGGAACTAGTATTTTTGGGCACTATATGTAAATGTTCGTCATTTCGGGACGTTTTCATAATAACAATAGTATGCTGCTTTTGCGACAAAATGGCGGGGATACCATGCAGCCGAGATCGTCCGAATCAATGCCATAATGATAATCTTAAGTTATTGGGAGAAAGTAACATGTCAAGCAAAACAAGTAGTATTATCTCCAGGCGCCAGGAACGAGCCATCCGGGACATGACTTTTGAAGAACGTGTACAGCTTGGAGCAGAAACCGCCGTTCTTTGTATGGGCGTCACCGCGCAAGATCGTGTCTTCATAATCACCGATTATGAGCGTGAAAACCTCGCACAGCGGGTAGCGAGCGCCGTCCTCGCTCAGCATGCAGACGTCACGGTGTGTTTTCTCGAACACTATGGAGAACGTCCTCTCACCTCTTTCCCGGAGGCTCTGCGGCGTGACCTTATGCAAGCGCGGCCGACCGTCACCTACTACATCACCACCGCCAAACCTGGTGAGATCGGCTTGCGCATCCCGCTCTTGCCCTTCCTTGTTCAGGAACTAAAAGTACGCCATGGGCATATGATCGGCATCGACGAAAAACTGATGGCTGAAGGCATGTGTGCCGACTACGACGAGGTATTCAGCTTGACCAACCAGGTCTATGACCTCGTGCGCCGCGCAAAAACGATTCACGTCACCTCCGCTAAGGGCAGCGACGTGACCGCTACTTTTCACGAGGATTGGCACTGGATCCCCTGTCACGGGCGCTATCACCAGCAGGGAAAATGGGGCAATCTACCCGAGGGGGAAGTTTTTACCGCACCTGCCACCGTTGATGGCGTGCTCGTCTGTGATGTCCTGGGAGACCACTTCTCGGAAAAGTACGGTGTGCTCGAGCATCCTGTCGTCATCACCGTGAAAGATGGTTATGTCACCAGCGTCACTTGTGAAGATGCCACGGTGGCCAATGAACTGCGCGACTACCTGTTCTCTGTCCCCAACGGCAATCGCGCCGGCGAATTTGCCATTGGTACACTCACCAGCCTCAAAAAATTTACGGGTAATCTCCTGCAGGACGAAAAGATGCCGGGCCTGCACGTTGCCTTTGGCAATCCCTACCCACAATTTACAGGCGCCGATTGGAACGCAGCGATCCACGTGGATGTCATCCCGGGCTGCTGCACCATCACTGTAGATGGTCGTGTTATCATGCGTGATGGCGAATTCACTATTTGACATCCTCTGCCCGCCTTTCGGAGGCAGACTCCTTCCCTCGCGGGAAGGGTTTCCTGTTTCACGGAGTCCTGCCTGAATGGGCATGTGCCCGTCCAGGTCTTACAGCCTCTCCACAGGCTGACACCGCAAGCCCTGCGGCCAACACATTTTTTGCGGCATTGATATCACGATCATGGAAGCTGTGGCATGCAGGACACAGCCAGAACCGTGTAGCGAGATCAAGGGAGTCAAGAATATGCCCACACACAGAGCAGCGTTTGGAGGAGGGGTACCACTTGTCAATCTTGACGAGCATCCTTCCATACCATGTTGCCTTGTACTCCAACTGGCGGATAAACTCACCCCAACCGACATCGCTGATGGCTTTGGCAAGGGAGTGGTTCTTGACCATGTGCTTGACTTGCAGGCTCTCGATGCAGATCGTTTGGTTTTCACGAATGATGCGAGTCGAGAGTTTGTGCTGATAATCCCGTCGCCGATCAGCAATCTTGGCATGAATACGGGCAACTTTTTTGCGAACCTTGGCTCTGTTACGGCTCGCCTTCTGTTTCTTGGCAAGCCGACGTTGTGCCTTCGCCAGCTTCTTCTCATCAGTGGCCTCCACTTCTGGATACCCCCGGCATTCATGCCTGGGGAGGAAGAAGTGGCTGCCCGCAGGCAGGAGTTCTTGCCTGTTTTGTACATTTGTGCTCTAATGAATACCTCGGTACACGTTCTGGACAAAGGCACCCCATCGCGGGAAACAGTTTCGTCCATGGTGAGGGGAGACCCTCCCGGCGCGTAGAGCTTGTGCCGTCCTTTGTGTGTGGGCCAAGAGTAGCCTGCGTGCGTTGTATGGGGTAGCTAACCCAGATGTCAGCCGGCCCAACGGGATGGCAGCGTGCTGTTGTTCCAATGTATCCCTCTCTGTTCTACGGATTGCGTAAGGGGAGATGCAAGCCCCTGAGTTTACTCATGGGGTTGCTGACTCACCTGCCAGCTCAAGCAGGCAGCCCTCTGGTGCGTTCTCTATAGAATAGTGGGATTGAGGGAACCATGGCAGGGGCATTACCTGCCCCCAGGCAAGACCCCCTGCCACTACTATAAGACGCATGCGTCGCCTTGCGAAGGGGTTTCATGGTAGTGGTGCCCCTGGCGGGTGCCATGGTTCCCCGCCATATTTGCCTACAAGTCGCATTCGCCACCAGTATCTGCAAGGATGGAGAGCTTGCTGCAAACGGACATTGACACCACCTCTTCATCCTTGCTAAAATAATGATTGGGCCGCCTTATGTCACCGCGTACCAAGGTATCCCATAGTATCCACTTGCTTGCTCATGTGCCTATTGATGGCTTGAGAGGAGTTCCGGTGTGCCTACACTTAGGGGACAGGATCTCATTGGCAAGATTATCAGTACATGTTTACTCGAGGAACTGACAGGCTCTGGTGGTTCAAGTGCTGTCTTCCTGGCACAACAGTACACACCACAGCGAAAAGTCGCAGTTAAAATCTTTCTGCCTCGTTCGAACATGAATGTACAGATGCAAAGGGATTTTTACAGGCGCTTTCTACACGAGGCAGAGGCCGCCAGTGAACTGGACCATCCCCATATTCTTCCCATTTACTCTTATGGTGAACAGGATGGCTTCCCCTATATTATCATGCCATATTTACCCGGCGGCACTTTCTACGATTATGTCTCCAGGCACGGCCCACTCTCCTTGTACGAGGCCCGGTCGTACCTTGGACAGATTGCCTCCGCGCTGGACTACTCGCACCTGCATGGATGCATACATTGTGATGTGAAACCTGCCAACATCTTGCTGGATGGTCAGGGTAACAGCATGCTCTCGGACTTTGGCATCGCACGGGCCTTGCAGCTAGCCCCGTCTAGCGTATCGCATACAGCGGGGGACTCTGTGATTTTGCTGGGCACGCCTAACTATATCTCCCCCGAACAGGCATTGGGCCAGCCACTTGATGGTCGCTCCGATGTATATTCACTTGGTGTAACCCTCTTCTTCCTCCTGAGCGGTCGGCCCCCATTCCAGGCGGATTCAAGCATTGCAATGGCCCTTATGCACGTACATGAGACACCGCCTTCGTTATATGCGCTACGTCCAGATATCTCGCCACAGATTGACTATGTGATCAGTAAAGCTCTCGCCAAGGCACCTGATATGCGCTTCCAGAGTGCTGGAGAGTTGAGCGACGCCATAGATCGGGTAGTTTCTGTCCCTGGTGGATTATATCGGCCTGGTAAAGCCATCACGTACCCTGGTGGGAGTGTAATGATTACTTCTAAGCCTACCATCTACGTACACCCGGCCGGCGCGAAGCGCTACAGCTTCAAGCCTTCGTGGATAGTCTTTGCAATAATGCTGCTCCTGGTGTTGATGCTAGGCGTTACAAGTACAGCCGCCCTGGTAAGATCACGCATTGCACAGAATACCTCTCACCTGCAGGCTACTGTTCCCGCTGGCATCGGCAGTGGCATTTTTGCCGATAGCCTGGCAGATAACCAGCAGGCCTGGCCGGTGAGTAGCACCTTTTTCTTTGTGCATGGCCAGTATCACATCCAGAACAAGTCCTCGCGCAACGTTGCACTGGCGCTTTATGCAGATCGTAGCTTTGCCAATCTCCGGCTCACCGTCACCATGTTACAAGTCCATGGCTTGCATGATGCCTCGGACTATTACGGTGTCGTTCTCCGCTCAGCTACCGATCAATCCCATTATTATCTCTTCGAGGTTTCTGCCTGGAATGGCGGCCAGTACGCGTTCCTTCGCTACAATGGACAGTATAAAACGCTCGCGGTCGGCCTGGCCCCTTCACTTCTCACCAGGACAGGGCAAAGCAATGCCATCACCGTCGAAGCGGCCGGCAACACTTTTACCTTCTTCGTTAATGGCAGAGCTGTTGGAACGCCTGTCACCGACTCCTCGAACGTGGCATTGACCGCCGGCGAAATAGGCCTGTATGTCGAGGAGCAAGACGCTGAAGTTGCCTTTTCACACCTGCGCATTGACTTCCTCAAATGATGACTATCCTTAAAAAGAAAGGATGTCTTATGCAAAGCGCCATCACTGGCTACCCCCGGCAATCACTTGCTCGATGTGTTCTGGCGCGAAAAACTGCGGGATAAGGACTGTGCCCGCCATAGTTCCGAAAAAGCGATTCGTCTCGGCCTGATTTCCACGCAGAGCATCTAAGAGCTGCTGCATCTCGGGCGAAGGTGGATCAAGGCTGGCAAGTTGAGCATTCAACTCGTAGATCGGCAAGGTCTCTTCATTGCGCTGCCGTTCGTAGTTGCCAAGTGCCGAGGCCATTCCCCGGCGCCCAGACAGGCCAGCATCAATGGCCTCAGCCACGAGTTCAGCACCACGGAAAGCATCCGTGATGCCCTGCGCCAGATAGGGGTCTTTATGGTAGCCCGCGTCGCCCACCAGCGCCCATCCAGGCCCATAGGGCTTGCGGTAGAAATTTGGGAGGTCACCTGATCCCATGAAACGCTCCTCGCGGCGACCAGCCTGCACCCGCTCGGCCAGACTGGGTGCCAGAGCAATCGTCTTGAGAAAGTTACTTTCCAGGTCAGCACGGAAGGTCTGGAATTCCTGAACCGGCCATTCCATGGCAATGCAGGTGAGGTCGTCGTTGGTGGGAAAGGCAAAGATGATGCGCTGTTCGCGCACATAGATCTCGATTCCTTCGATGGGCACGCCACTCCAGTATGCGAAGTAGGCGCAGGTCAGCATCGGCTTTGTGTTATACATGGGAGCCTGGACGGTGCGGGCGACAATGGAGCGCATACCATCGGCACCAATGACGATGCTGGCTTTCTCCGTGACCGTTACACCATCCAGGGCGCGACCTCGGATGCCAGTCACCCGGTCGCCATCCATGAGGATCTCCTGCACTGCAAAACCTTCCCGCACCTCAACGCTCGCACGGGCGGCTGCATCGACGAGTATTTTGTCGAGCACGATACGCCGTGGAGCGTATGACCTGGCGTCACCATCCACAGATGGTGACGAGCCAACAAGAGCGAAGGGACCCACGTCGAAGCGCACCGAAGGAATAGACGGACAGTGCGAGGACTTGATGTTGTCCAGCAGCCCCCAGCGGTGGAGCTGGGCGACACCTGGCGGCTGGATGAGATGGCAGCGGGGAACGTCACTGGGGAAGGTAACCCTGTCCACCAACAATACCCGGTAGCCCTTGCGTCCCAGCAACATCGCCGTTGGCGACCCAGCGCAGCGCGCGCCTACCACGATCACATCGTACATTGCGTGCCTCCTCTCATTCACGTTTAGTTCACGTTCCGGCTCTTACCGCTCCAGTACGGCTCGCGCAGCTCCCGCTTGAGGATTTTGCCCGCTCCGCTCTTGGGTAAAGCTGCCGAGGCGAATTCAATACTGCGAGGCACCTTGTAGCCAGCAATCTGGGTGCGGGCGTGGGCGATGAGATCCTCATTGCTCACCTGTATGCCGGGTTTACAGATGATCACCGCGTGAACAGCCTCTCCCCAGTGTTCATGCGGGATGCCAATGACCGCTGCCTCCAGGACCGCCGGGTGGGTATAGAGGGCTTGCTCCACCTCAATGGAGTAGATGTTTTCACCGCCCGAGATGATCATATCCTTGGCTCGATCAATGATGTAGAGGTAGTGCTCCTCGTCAACGGTTGCCAGATCTCCGGTGTGCATCCAGCCATCTTTGAGTGCCTCGCCTGTCGTCTCTGGCATGCGCCAGTAGCCCAGCATCACATTGGGTCCACGAGCGATGATCTCGCCAATCTCTCCAGGTTTCACGTCCTCTCCTTGCGCGTTGACCACTCGTACTTCGACACCCAGTACCTGCTTGCCGCATGAACTGAGGCGGCGCAGCTGCTCAGGCGTCCCCGCAAGGATATGGTCCTGCCGGGGCAGCATTGTGAGAATAGGAGCCGTCTCGGTCATGCCATAGCCCTGTAAGAAGACCTGGCCCCACTTCTTCAACCCTTGCTTGAGCAGTTCGACGGGCATCGGCGAGGCAGCGTAAATGAGCGTGTGCAAACTGGAGACATCATAGCTATCCACCTCAGGATAGTTGAGCAGCGCATTAATCATGGTCGGCACCAACACCGTTACCGTTACCCGCTCCGCCTGGATGGTCTGCAAGACCTGGACAGGATGGAACTGGGGAAGAAAGACATGGCATGCCCCCTTCATTGCTGCGCCAAAGGCTCCTCCGAGGTCGCCCAGGTGGAACATCGGTGCAGCATGCAGGTACACATCGCCTTCACCAGTCCCGGTAGCCATGATGAAATGCATCGCATTGGCGATGATATTTTTATGGGAGAGCATGACCCCTTTGGCCCGTCCCGTGGTGCCCCCTGTATAGAACAACCCGTAGAGGTCATCGTCGCTTCCTGCCTGGTCCGCACTGAAGCGTCTGGCGGCGCCCTGCTGCACCAGGTGTTCGTAATGGTGCATGCCTGCGGGCGTCTCCTCTCTTCGGGAGCCACTGTACACTATCTGTTGGATGCAGGAGAAGTTTTCACGCTTCGCTGCAAGGGAAGCAAAGGTCTGGTCAACGATGAGCACCCTGGTTTCGCTGTCGTTGAGGATGAAGTCAATCTCAGGCGTGGCCAGGCGAGTATTGAGGGGCACAATCACGGCCCCCATGCGGGCACAGGCGTAGTAGAGTTCAAAGTAGCGGTGGCAATTGAGCATGAGTACCGCCACCCGGCCGCCGCGTTGCACACCTAGATGGGCCAGCCCGCGTGCCAGGCAATCTGTCCGGTACGCAAACTGATTCCATGTATACCTGGTCTCTCCACAGGAGATAGCCGGGCGGTTCCCGGCTACTTTTACCGCGTGTGCAAGCCCCTGCGCGATGTTCATCTGCATCTTCCTTTCATGGGAAACATATTCACTCTGTCCGTCGCGTATCTACTCATATCTGATTGTTCCTCTCCTTCAACTTGTAAGGGAGCCTCTTGTAGGAACAGTCTACCAGGGTGGCGGGATCAGCACATCTGTAAGAGAACCTATTCCAGCTACGTATTTGCTGTGTGGCAGGAGGACCATGGTGGAGAAGCTACCTAGGTAATTGATGTAGGGAATGGAGGGAGCGGCTCTCCTCCCAGGACCGAGCGGCAAGCAGACAGGAGGGCGTTTCTTTGTTGAGGAAAGTGTGGACTCTTGCCAGGCGGTCCCAGACTCACACCAGTTGCTGTGTACGAGCATACTGCGTGGCGGCATGACGGGAGGAGACGCGAATTTTGCGGTAGATCGAGGTCAGATGGGCATTGACGGTGCGTGTGCTGATCACCAGTTCCCCGGCGATCTGGGCATCGGTCCATCCCTGCGCGACCAGGCGCAGCACCTCCACCTCGCGTGCCGTCAATCCGTCAGGGTACCGTGACACCGACACCGGCGGGTGACCGGTGCCAGGAGCAGGTTCCGCCGCCTGTAGCCTGACAGAGGGAACCTGGACGTTCTGATGAACGGATGGGAGTGCAAGGATTTGCTGCGGCGTCATAGTCTCGCCTCCGGCCCAGGCGGCTGTAAAAGCTGCCGCGTCGAGTCGGGTACGCAGATCGGCCAGATCATGCTCATAGGCATTTCGTTCGATAGGAGCGAGCTGTCTGTTGAAGGTAAGATGCTGTGTGGCTGCGGCGAACAGGCGGGTGGCATGCTGCAAGTCTCCCGTGGAGAGGGCCTCTTGTGCCAGGCCCAGCAGGCACTGCCCGGCGATTGCGCTGGCATCGATGATTGCTGCCAGGGACAGGCTTTCGCGGTATGAGGCAACGGCCCGCTCACGCGCTCCCTGCGCCTGAGCAATCTTTCCCTGGATAGAAAGCAGGCGGCTCGTGGCATAGCGATCCCCGGTGTCACGCGAGAGAGCCAATCCCTCGGCACACAGATCACGTGCCCGCGCATTGTCCCCCTGGAGCCGGGCGAGCTCTGCCAGACCCGCCAGAGCCCAGGAGAGCGCGGTCGTAGTGCCCGTTTCGCGGGAGAGCGCCAGATTCTCCTCCAACAAGGCTGTCGCGTGCGTATAGTCCCCACGGGAGAGGGCAAGTGCGGCCAGGTGCCTGCGTGCGCGGGTCGCCAGGGCGACATGTTCGTCCAGTTCAAGCGAAAGCTGGAGGGAGCGCTCCCAGTGGGCCACGGCCTCGGCTTCTTCCCCCTCTTTCTCGATCACCAGGGCCAGCATACTCTCGTTAAAGGCGACAAACCTGCGCTCGCCTATCCTTTGACTCAGCGCGATGCCCTGCTCGGCCAATGCACGGGCTGCGCGGTAATCCTTCACATAGACCTGTGCCTGGGTATACCATCCACACGTTTCAGCCAGCACCTGCTGCTCTCCCAGGTGCGAAGCTATGGCGAGGCTCTCCTCAAGGTTGGCCAGGCCCTCGCGCCTGGGGCTGTGCAGGTACACGGTCAAAAACCCCGTACCACAGAGCGCCTGGGCGCGAGCGGCGGTCGGTTCCTCTGCGCCTGGCAGCTCGAGTGCGGTATGGAGCCAATCCAGCGCCTCGCTGCTGGAACCACGCAGGTTCCAGTACCACCACAACACGCCACTCAGCTGGAGCAGCGACTGAGCATCTCGTCGCTCCAGCAACCACGAGAGCGCCGCGCGTAGATTTGCCTCCTCCTGGATCATTCGTTTGAGCCAGACGACTTGCTGTCCGCCGCCTTTGAAGTGGGTCTCGGCCTCTTCGGAAAGCCGCAGGTAGTAGGCGGCATGGGCAGATCGCGTAGCCTTGCTCTCCCTGCATGCACTCAAGGCTTCTAGAGCATACTCGCGCACCGTCTCCAGCATCACAAAACGCGGCTCCTCTCGCGCCTCGGCGACGGGCACGAGCAGGCTCTTGTCAAGCAGGGCCTCGATGCCATCAAGCAGTGAGGCATCCTGGTCTGTAAGAACTGCCGCCACCGCTTCCACAGCCTGGAGCGTGCAGCCGCTGACAAAGACGGAGAGCAGGCGGAAGAGCCATTGTTCCTGTGGGGAGAGCAGATCATAGCTCCACTCGAGCGTCTTGCGCAGGGTCTGCTGGCGCTCTGGCAGGGTGCGCGGGCCGCTGGTGAGCACGGCAAGACGTTGGGAGAGACGAGCCAGGAGCGCCTGGGGGGGCAGCGTTTTGATGCGGGCAGCGGCCAGTTCGAGGGCAAGGGGTAGGCCATCGAGAGAGATGCAGATGCCGGCCACCGCACGCGCGTTGGCCGGCGTGAGTTGAAAGGTGGGCACGATCGCATGGGCACGCTCCAGGAAGAGCGCCACCGCTGGATTCTGGGCGAGGTCTTCGACACCGGCGCCGGGCGCACGCTCTGGCAAAGGAAAAGGAGCAACAGGAAACTGCTGTTCCGCACGCAGGTGGAGGACGTCGCGGCTGGTCACCAGGATTTTCAGGGAAGGACACGCGAGCAGCAGATCTTCCAGGAGCGGGGCCGCCTGCACCACATGCTCAAAATTGTCCAGGAGGAGCAGGATGTGCTTGTCCTGGAGTGCGCCCTGCACCTGTTCAAAAAGGGAGTGTCCTCTGCTCTCCTGAATGTGCAATGCCTGCGCGAGTGCGGGAACCACCAGGCCAGGACCTTGAATCATCGCCAGAGGCACAAAGTGGACTCCATCGCTGAAATGCTGTTGCATGTGCAGAGCAACATGCAGGCCCAGCCGTGTTTTGCCAACGCCTCCTGGTCCCAGTAGCGCCAGCAGCCGCACCTCTGGACGGGTCAGCAAGTCACAGAGCATGCCCACTTCTCGCTGACGTCCGATCAGTGGAGTGAGTTCTGCTGGCAAGTGATGATGTGCCGTTCGTTCAGGCCAGAGGCCCTGCCTGGAAGTGAGCGGGGCGCTGTGGTTCTGCATGGTCGAGACCTCTCCATGGTTTCCGCTTGCATTATGCAGTGGCCGCTGACCTGAACTGGAAGGAACTAATGAGGTAGACAAGCACCAGGGCTGTCAGACCAGGCCACAAAATCGCGGCCAGCCCAAAGAGGACCGCGACGACGCCCCGTATGAGCAGCATCCACCAGTAGCGACGATACATCTGGGTCGCTGTGACGACGTTCACGGGTCACCTCCTAATAATGATAGAACAAACAACCTTTCGCGAAAGCAGGATTTTTGAAGCGTCCTGTACCTATCTTGCTTGCTCTCCCGGTACCTGCGGCGGAAGCAAGAGAAAACTAAGAAACCAGCCTGTCCAGCAGTCCGGAGTAGAGGGCAGCGTGCCAGGGTGTAAAGCTCGTTAAGAGACATCGGCCTCCATCCTTCTTTATTCTGCTTTCGTTTTATTTTACCTGATAATAACATAGTCTTCAGCCTCTTCGGTCGCTTAATCAGTATGAACCTACTCTGAATATCTCACCATAGAAAGATGTGTTTTACTCAACTCCAGCAACAGGTAAACTCTGCGTTATGAAGGTATTCGGCGTAAAAGCGCCTTTGGAGGGCCCGTTTCCACCCTGGACGATCAGCAAACTTGCGTTTCAATAGGCGAGTCCTTTATTTTTTAGCGTTCCAGAGTGTCGTGCGCGCGTCGCTACTCGATGTGCGCCCTGCTTCGATGAAAGTGCGCCGCAGGAGATATCCCCCCAGCAGCACCAGCAGCGAAATCAGCAACCCTCCACCTGCGCGGCTTTGCGGGCTTCGCCTGACCAGCGACAACGTTTGCAGCAGCCATGGAAGGACAAGCCCTGTACCGAAGACAAAGCGCCAGAACGTCATGCCATGTTCGCCTGGACCTGTGCCCACGAGCGGGCGAGCAGTGCGCCCAGAGCCGCGCAAAAATGCGAGGATACCCGCCAGTTCGGTCAAGAGTGCCACCCATTCAAGACGCTCCAGCTTGTGTAGTGTTCGCGTAGGTGCATTGCTGAGGCGCAGGAGCAAAGATAGCAGCGCCGAGCTGGTAGACATCGCAGAAGAGATAAATACCGCCCCCAGCAGCTTGCTGCGCGACCACAGGGGAATACTGGTGGCTGCCAGCAGCACCCCTGTATAGCCACCCAGGAACATGCCCAGAGCGGTTCCTGGCAGCACGATCAATTTTTGCGGCAGTGCTGCCAGCAGCCGCGCTCCCCACCATCGCCCCAGCAGTCCATCTCTGGCCGCTTGAATGGTCGCTGTAATGCCGCTGGTCAGCCCGAAACCAAGCAGCGCCCACGTTCCCATCGACATCGGTGATCTGACCTTGAACATGCGGAACATGTTCAGGAAGCGTTCGGGCCTCCCCAGGTCCCTGGTGAGCAGGAAAGGGCAGGGTATTACAGCCAGCAGAGAAGTATAGTAACCGGCTCGCACGACGGCCCGGTCTTCACGTGAGCCAAAGAACGAAGCAATAGTGGCGATGATATAACAGCCCGCCGCCAGTCCACCAAAAAAGAAATACCAGATGATTTCCCAGCGCCAGAGTGGAGCCTTCAAGACAGGCCGGTCGTAGTATGTCGTCTCTTCTTGTTCAAGTTGAAGATCTGGCGTGTAGCCCGTGGTCAGCGCCGCTAACTGCTCGGCAATGCTATACGGTGAAAGACGTTCTGCGATCACCTGCGCAAGACGAGTTTCCTGCATCGAGAACCCTCCCTACTGAGATCCACTCATAATGCTTCTGGTGGGCCTGCGGCCCACTCGGAGAAGAGAGAAAAGTGCGAGGACACCTCGCGCTCCGGCAGGGGGCGAAGCTGTATGGTTTACCAACATCGTGACCCTGAGAAGTTCCTTACATCGTAGACCACCAAGCGAACAGTGCTCTCGCTTCCAACGCGAACATCACTTACTCTTGACGGCTACGATGTAGGGAAACAGGAGGGGTTACGATGTGAGTAACTCATACAGGCGAAGCCCCCTGCACCCCCATTATAGAATAGACGATCCTATTCTTTGAAGAAGAGAATGCCGAACAAACCCAGCACCAACGCTGCTACAATCGTCCACAACGATGCAGGAGCAACATTATTGGATGGGCGTGGAGGATTCTCCGGCAAGTTATACACCTCGGGTTCGTCCAAAAGGAGAAAGAATGAGTTCAGCCCTCCTCCCAGGATGTGGTCATCCACACCATAGAGGCCAGCTTCGCTCACTCCGCGCTCGTGTAGAATACCGAGGCGCCTGTGTGCCTGCTCTTTGAGCTGCCCTACTTCACCAAACACGATAGAGTCAGTAGGACATGCCTTCGCACAGGCGGGCTCCAGCCCATCCTTCAGGCGATCATAGCAGAGCGTGCACTTGTGCGCTCTGTGGTCGCCGCTATCATCACGAGCAATTACCCCGAATGGGCAGGCCACAACGCAATAGCCACACCCATTGCAGATATCTTGCTGCACATAGACCGTGTCGAACTCTGTACGGATAATGGCCCCCGTCGGGCATGCCTCCTGGCACGGCGCGTTGGCGCAGTGCTTGCACACGTCACTGCGCATCAGCCAGCGTTCCGTATTGAAGAAAGGCAAGGCTGTCCCTGGCGGCGTCTGTGGCACATCCGGGTGAATAATCGGGATATCAGGCAGGCTCTTATACTCCGGTAATGTAGGGGCGGGACTTGTCCCCACCTTGTTAGACCCCTCCCTGCCATTGGTTGCCCTACCAGCCCGTCCAATCTCTTCGATGAACTGCACGTGCCGCCATGTAATCGCGCTCAGTTCGCCTGTATTGTCGTAACTGGAACCCGTCCAGACAGGGTCTTGCGCCGGAAGCTGATTCCACTGCTTGCAGGCTACCTCACACGCTTTGCAACCAATACACAGGCTGGTATCCGTAAAAAAACCCATGGCCGGTTGTGACGGTGGAGGCGATTCCTTGCGCAGTGGCTCCAGCATACCCTGCACCAATCCAATCAGGGTTGGTTGTGATCCAGTCCGTTGAGCCATGCGCGCCCGCAACCTCCTTACATGAGCTATGGGGTCAAGGGCGCGCTGCGTAAGCAGAGAACTCCCTTCCCATGCCGTTTCGCTTGACATTTCACGCTCCTTGTGGTACACTTGTACTAGTTCATCTGCACATTGACAACCGAATCGTGTTTGAGCGTTCCAAGGTAAACCGTTCCCTTGGGTAAAAGCACGAACGTACCAAGCGTTCAGTGTGCCACTTGTTGACATGGACAGAGCCCACCAGCCTTCCATCGAGAGTGCAATGAACACTGGCCTGGAAGAGGCCAACGCAGGGCAACCTGCGTAGAAGCCCCTGCTTCATGCATGGGGTGCTTCACAAGGTTCAACTGCCATAGTGCGCTCTCCTTCAAGTTATGGCAGACGTCCAGGGCGCACATTGCAGGTAAACGCCTTGGCCTCTTCTATACTGACATTTGGCTCCAGCACCATGTGCGCCAGGTCGTTGGTAATGCTGCCCTTAACCTTCCCCTGGAATCCCCAGTGGAATGGCAGGCCTATCTCCGCGTGGCGTGCTGATGACCATCCACCCGCCGTGTTTGATCTTCCGCTCTGCCGCCAGCTCAGGGCTCAACTCAGCAAAGAGGGCTGGCTGCAACGCATTGAGCCAGGGCATCCAGCGTGTCATTGGTCCACTGACATGGTGCTCCGTCAGCCGGTAGGTCGTCACCACAATGGGGTAGTGCTCGTCGCCTACCGCCGCGAGTTGGTTATCGGGACGGTCGCGGAAGTACTTTGCTGCAGGGTTGCTCTGCTGGTGATATAGCGCATTATGTACAGGTGACTCCGCTGCCTCGTAATGCGTGGGAAGCGGCCCATCCTTCAGCCCCTTGGGAGCAAAGAGCCAGCCCTTGCCATCCGGCTTCATGATGAACGGGTCACTGCCGCTAATAGCATCTATGCCTGTTGCGCCAGGCGGTGGCACATAATCTGGCGCTTTAGCTACAGGAAAATCCGGCACATCCACGCCGGTCCATTTCTTCTGCTCTTCGTCCCACCAGATGTACTTCTTGCGTTCCGACCATGGCCGGCCCTGTGGGTCGGCCGAGGCGCGGTTATACAGGATACGCCGGTTGGCGGGCCAGGAGTAGCCCCATTGCAGGAAGGTGTAGCCTTCAGGGTTGCGCGAGGCAGCACGGTTGTTGCCTGGCTCTGGATAAACGCCGCTGTAAATCCAGGAGCCACATGCCGTACTGCCATCGTTCTTGAGCGCTACGAAGCCCGGCACATGGGGCGCGTCGCGTAAGTTGTATACCCGCCCATCCGTACTGGTTTGCTCCGGTGGACGCACGTAGTACCCGTTGAGCTCTTTCAGAACCAGCAGGGCATCAGGTTCGTCCAGAATACGTGAGCCAGCTTCCGGTTCTTCATCATCGTAGTCCCACGTTAATGCCTGCAAAGCGCGATCTCGCGGTTCCTTGCTCTCCGCGTACAATTCTTTCAAGCGCCCGCCGAGGTGGTAAACAAACCAGAGATCGGAGCGAGCGTCACCGGGGGGATCAACAGCCTTGTCCCGCCATTGCAGCAGGCGCTGTGTGTTCGTGAAGCTGCCCTCTTTTTCAGTCGAGGCAGCGGCAGGCAAGAGGAACACCTCTGTCTTGATGGTTGTCGGGTCAACCTGCTCGGGGTGGGGCTCTGGCCCACGATACCAGTATGCTGCCGACTCAACCTCGTAGAGGTCGCGCACCACCATCCAGTCCAGCTGCTTGAGGGCCTCTCGCTGCATGCGCGAATTCGTACTGCCAGCAGCGGGGTTCTGGCCAAAAAGGAAGTAGCCTTTGACCTTGCCATCGAGCATGACATAGCTGGTCGTCAGGTGCGAGTGATCTCCTGTGATCTTGGGTATCCAGCGATAACAGCAATTGCCATCTTCCTCGTTGGCCGCATCGCCATACCACGCCTGGAGCAGGCTGCGAATATACGCCGGGAAGTTGGCCCACCAGCCCGTCTTCTGCCCCTCTGCATCGATATACTCGGCAAGCGTCTGCTCCGACTTCACGTTTGCCGGTCCGTCTCGCCTCTCCCCCCAGGTAGTCGCGTTGGTCAGGTTCTCAGAGCGAGGCTTTGCTGGCAGCATTGCGCCTGGCTGCGGCATGTAGCCGGATAGCAGATCGTAGAGTGTTGGTACATCCGTCGAACCCTGGATTGATGCATGCCCGCGCAGGGCCATAACCCCGCCACCGGGACGACCTATATTGCCCAGCAAGAGCTGTATCATGGCCGCGGCCCGAATAATCTGCACGCCTTTGGATTGCTGTGTCCAGCCAACCGCGTAACAGATGGCGGAAGTGCGCTCGCGTCCAGAGTTCTCGATAAGCGTTTGCGTGACCTGCAGCCACTGTTCCCGTGATACCCCGCACACGTTCTCCACCATCTCGGGTGTATAGCGCGCAAAGTGACGCCGCAGGATCTGGAAGACGCAGCGCGGGTGTTGTAACGTAGGATCGGTCAACGGGCGGCCATGCTTGTCTCGTTGGTAGTCCCAGCTACTCTGGTCCGCGTAGGTCTCCGTTTCAGGGTCATAACCGGAGAACAGGCCATCGAGTTCCTCGGGGTCGCCATAGTTCTCATTAATCAGCGTGGCCGCATTCGTATAGTGCACCACGTAGTCGTGGAAGTAGCTGTTACTTTCCAGCAAATGGCGAATGATCGCGCCCAGGAACACAATGTCGCTTCCCGCTCGTGTAGAGACATAGAGATTTGCCAGCGCCGAGGTGCGCGAGTAGTGCGGGTCAACATGGATAACCTTTGTGCCGCGCTCTTTCGCCTTTACTACATTGGCATAGGCAATAGGGTGGGCCTCGGCCATATTGCTGCCCATAATCAAAATAGCATCGCTATTCACCAGGTCTTGCGGAAATGTCGTGGCGCCGCCACGTCCAAGCGTGGTACCCAGACCGGGTACAGTGGAACTGTGTCATATACGGGCCTGGTTCTCGATTGAAACAACTCCTAGCGCACCGCTGAAGAGCTTTTTCATGACATAATTCTCTTCAACGTCCAGTGTCGCTCCACCCAGGGAAGCAATGCCCAGCGTATGGTTCACTTCTCGCCCATCGGGCAGCCGTTCCACAAACGTCTCGTCGCGAGTCTTCTTCACGCGTTGAGCGATCTGCTCCATCGCCCAGTCGAGTGATTTCGCCTCCCAGTGATCGCTGTAGGGAGCGCGATAGAGCACCTGCGTCAGCCGGCTGGGGTTCACCGTGTACTGGAAAGTGGCCGATCCCTTGGGGCAGAGCGTACCGCGATTGATCGGGCTATCCGGATTGCCCTCAATATCGATCACCTTGCCATCTTTAACGTAGACATTGAGGCCACATCCCACGGCACAGTAAGGACAGACGCTCTTCACTACCTTCGCATCGCGAATACGTGAAACCTTGTTGCGGCTCTCGCTGCTGAAAGGCTGTACCCTTGAGCCCACCTCCATAACCTGTGACACGGTGGCTTGTACTGTCTCAGGCAGCGATAGGATGCGTTCTTCCATAGAACACCTCTCCTCTTTATCATCACGTGGCGGGGCCGTGTTCCGTGTGATAGCCCCGCCATCTGTCATCCTGAGCTCTTCGCTTCGCTCAGGGTAAACTCCGCGAAGGATCTGCACGCTGCCCAGCCAGAGATCCTTCGCTTTGCTCAGGATGACAGCAGTGCTCCAGGGTATTGCCCTGCAAGGGTACTTATTGCCCTGTGCTGGCAGTGACTTCGACAATGTCGCCCCTGCGTCGTGCGAGCGCGCGAGCGACCAGTGGTAGAGCAGCACTCACCAGCATGAGCGCGGCGATGATATAAAGCGGTGTAGCATAATCAATGCTTTTACCCGCACTGAAACTTGTAATCAGGATCGGGCCAACGATGCCGCCTGCACTCCATGCTGTGAGCATCGCACCATAAATTGTCCCGGCGTTTTTTGGTCCGAAGAAGTCGGCAGCAAAGGCCGGCATCGTACCAAAACCGCCACCGTAACACAGTGCTATGATGGCTGCAGGAACGAGTAGCAGAGCAAAGTTGGTAACCGATGGCAGCAGGGCAAAGACGATAGCCTGGATAATGAACATGCTCAGGAAGACAAAAGGCCGGCCAATGCTGTCTGATAGCCATCCCCAGAACAGGCGCCCTATGCCATTGAAGATCGAAATGGTGCTCACTATGATTGCAGCCGTCAATGCACCGACGCCTGTGAACTTCTGTGCTAAGGGCGAGGCTACAGAGATCAGCGCGGCGCCAGCGGTGACATTTAAGGCGAGGATGAACCACAGAACGTACCATCTCGGGAGACGGAGGGCCCCGAGAAGTGTGTACTCACGCACGGAGCGGTCTGCTTGCTGCCGAGCTGAAGGAGTCCAGCCGGCAGGTGCATAGCCTTCAGGGGCTGCGCGGAACAATTGTGCCACAGCAACGATAATGACAAGGTAGGCTATGCCCAGGTAGAGAAAGGTGTTTCCCACACCAACAGACGCAAGCAATGCGGCGGCGACTGGTCCCGTGATGAGAGCGCCTCCTCCAAAGCCGGCCACGGCCAGGCCGGTGATGAAACCTCGCCGGTCTGGGAACCACTTGATAAGCATCGCGAGCGCCACGATGTAGCCAAGGCCGATGCCGATACCGCCAATGATGCCATAGGTGAGATAGAGTACGATCAGGTTGGGCGCAGCAAACGCTGCAAGAATGACACCCAGTCCATAGAGGATACCACCTGCGGTAGCAATAACGCGCGGGCCAAAGCGGTTGTTTAAATAGCCGCCAAAACCGGCTGTGATGCCCAGTGCAACCAGGACAACACTGAAGGTGATATTTGTCGGCTTCAACTGCGCTGCCGCTAGCTGTGCCGACGGTACATGGTAGTACAGCGATGCCACTGGCTTGAGAAAGACGCTCCACGCGTAGACAGAGCCCAGGGCGAGCTGCATACAGAAGGCCGCAATAGCGAGGATCCAGCGATTGGGAAGGGACGAGTTAATCGCGGAAGAACTGCTCATGGATGACTCCTCTCTGAATGATTCCACAAATCGAACAGTAACAGTACGAGAGCACCCAAATGATGGAGATGGATATGTAGCTGTATGACCGAGGCGAACGTTTCATACCCAACTTATCGTTAAGTATACAAGAAAATTATTGATTCCTCAAGAACAATTTCTGCAAAACTCCTCGTAAGGGTCGGTTCATATCCATTAGAAGGTAATCCTGCAACAACATTCTGGCACGCTGGTAAAGATATATCTAACGGCATTAGCCTATATGCACTATTTGCAGCGTGCCTCCTGGTACCTGTCGATGATCTCGGGTACAGTATTTTTGTGTATTAACACAACCATTTTATTTTGAGCGAGGGCTTGTCATGTTCTCTTCACCTGAACCTCCCCGTATCACTAATCCCCTGCGTAATACGACTGAGAAGCTCGACGATCCGACGATGGCTCATGTGCCTACTACCAGCGTAAGAATACCGGTAGTGATCCCTGGTTCTGGCAAGTGGCGACAAAGTTCTCCGCAAATATCTACATCACCCCAGCGTCGCCCTATTGTCCTGGCTTTTGTGCTATCCGGCTGTGTTGTAATGCTCATCGCTGCCGCCCTTTTCGTTGTTCCACTCGATAATGGCCAGGAGCAGATCAATAGTTTGCAGGCCTTTGATAACTGGATTTCGACCGGGCAATTTGGCGCGTTCAATCCTTCACAACATGTAGATCCGCCTACACCCACACCTGCCTTGCTGACAAATGATGGCTACTGTGGGGGTAGCAATCTCTGGGGAACATGTGCCACTGCCATTACTGCGAGCGGTGTCATGGGAACGGGACATATGCATCATCCAATACTTGGCGCAGTAATTACACAGTATTTCGGGCATATGGAGTACCAGATGTGGTGCGGCTGCTGGAGACCACACACCGGCATCGATCTCGCTGCTCCCTTTGGCACTACCATCATGGCTGCTGACAGCGGCCAGGTAATCTGGACGGGTTGGGACGTGTCGGGCCTTGGTTGGGCGGTCAAAATTAACCATGGGCGCTATATTGGTACTATTTACGGCCACATGGAACGTTTCATTGTCAAGGTTGGTCAAAATGTGACACGAGGCCAGGTTATCGGTTACGAAGGTAGCACGGGCGCCTCTACTGGACCGCATGTACATTTTATGGTACTTTACAACAACATCTGGGTGAATCCCTTGAAATACGTCCAACTGCCCTAGCAGACAGTGTTACCCTTCCGTCATCGACCTCTTCACACAATAATATGCAAAAGGGCTGGCAAACAAATGCCAGCCCAATCTTATAGGTGTATCTACTAAGCGCGGGCGCCAGTCTTCGGGCGACGGCGGCTAATCGAGCCACCTTTACGTCCTGCAACTTGTGCCTCTTCGCTCGTCCACTTGTGCGCAGTCCCCAGTGCATGGGCGGCTTTTCCGCCCTTACTGGCGATCTCGCGCTTCTTCTCTGGACTCATTGATGCAAAACCTCGACCATGACCTTTCTGTACCTGCATTGTTTTTCCCTTTCGTGAGAGTTTCAGACCTCGCGTGCTTCATTAAACACAAAGGCCCCTATCCTAAAACACAGAAGAACACATTGCTCTTGCTTCTGCTCCGTAAAGGTGCTTTTCTCTAGGCACCAGAGCTTGAACATCAACGGATAACTACCCACCTGTATCGCTTTACGCCTGGCTGATAGCTTGCTTCATAAAGCGGGGTGATACGCCAGGCGTGTCATAATGGCTTAAATAGTTACCCATTCTCCTTCTGCCCCCGATTGCAGAAGAGAATACATACCACTACTTACAGCATAACAGGCCATCCATATGAGAACAAGTCAACAATAAAAAGACTCAGCATTCTTTAAGGTGGACTCAGCAATTTTTAAGGAATTGCTGAGGTGACTTTTACGTGGGGAAGTCGAGCGACTTTTTCCAGGGGAGCTTAGACAAGCCTCTTAAGGGCTTCTACGACTTCATCAATATCAAACGGTTTTTGTAGCAAAGTTACATGCAACCGTTTCAGCTCTTCGATATCATTGAATGCAGCAGCCGTAGTTAAAATAATAGGCAATGAGTTGAGGTGTAAATTATCGCGGATGTGGCTGATCACCTCGATACCAGACATCGAGCCTGGCAATCGCCAGTCCACGATTAGCGCATCAATTGGAAGCAAGGCTTGTTCTCGTGTAGCTCCTAATGCCTGTAGGCACTCTTGTGCCGCAGCATAAAGTGTGATAGTAAAACCCGCGTCTTGTAGTACCAATCGGAGCATTTCCCGGATGGCTACATCATCTTCAATCAAGCCAATCTGCATTCTTCTTCCCTCTAGCTCGAAGCAAGTTAGTGGGTTGCTGATTGCACTATAGCAAACTGTACTGTATTTAGCAAGTGGCTATTTTCGAAAGGCCTACTCCATTTAACGGGAAGCATGACGAGAGAGTATCTCACCGACGACAGGTAGCGTAAACGTTACACTCGTACCTACTCCCACGCTGCTGTACAGCACAATGCTCCCATTCATCGCCTCAACAAGTTTACGCGCTATATACAGGCCCAGGCCCGCGCCAGGAATGCGCTCTGTTTCAGCCTGTTCCAGCCTGCTAAAAGGCTTGAAGAGCTGTGCTAAATGCTCATGTGCGATTCCAATTCCCTGGTCGCGCACAGTAACATATAACTGAGGTTCCTGGAGTATCCCAACCTCCTCAAACTCAGCGGATGAATGATAGCCAGCCGGGGGTGAGATATGGGCCTTATGGGCCAGGACTTCTATAGTACCTCCTTCGGGTGAATACTTGACCGCATTCTCCAGCAAATTCGTGATCACCTGTCGTACACGGTCAGGGTCTGCCAATGCCAGTGGCAGCCCTTCATCCAGCAAGCAACGAATAGTATATCGCCCTGGCTTTTGCCGGTCCACCCTTTGTTGTGCCACTTCGACCGCCTGTTGACAGAGCAGCGACACATCGACATGCGTGAAGCGGAGCGCTAATCGCCCTGCATGAATGTGCGACATATTGAGGAGATCATCAATCAGAACCTCGAGGTGATCAGCCTGTTCCATGATAGTATTAAGAAATGATCGCTGGCGTGCTGGTGTCATCTCTGGTGCAATATTTTCAGCCGTTCCATAGGCTTGTAAGAGGCCCGCGTACCCTTTGATAGACGCCAGCGGTATGCGTAGTTCATGACTGATGATAGAAATAAATTCATCCCCTGGCTCCTCTCCTCCAGCGATGATTATGCCACCCATAGTAGCAGGCTTCTCTGCTGCTTGCTGGCGCTGACTTTTTTCTACTGGCTGGTCCGCATGTGATCGCCTCTCCAGTTGCTGTTCCAGGTGAACGAGAACCTCTTTTAGCTCCATTGACGCATCATTTCTTGCTCCGCTCAGATAAAGCTGAAGCAGCGCACTATGCAGATTATGCAAGACCTGTTCCACGCTCTTTGCTGCTGTAGACAGGTAGCTGCTCAGTAGCAGGTGCTCGCCATGACTAAAAGTCCCTATATGTGCATCAGTCAACAGAAAGAGCCCCAGCACGCCTCCCGGGCGCTCGAGGGGTGCCGCGGCGATACTTCGGATGGGGATATCGCCGTATTGCATTTGCACATGGTTGGAGCTCTGCACCTGTCCACTCTGCACCGCCAGGTCACACAAAGCGCGCACCTGCTCATCAGCCAGCAAGAGATCTGTGCCTGTCAAGCCGCTGCTTCCCATATAGCGATAACTATGGGTAGGAAACAAATCGAGCAGGGGATGACGCAACTTCGGCTCAGGACAACCAATGAGCAGATTGACAGTTCCACAGCCGATAAGATCTCGCACCTGGCAGGTCAAATCATACAAATGCGTTTCTACTGACATTGTCTGCCTTTCCACTACACCGCACCACTGTAACTTCTCAGGACTCCTCACCACCTGCGGTGGTTCGCAAGAGGGCGCGAGCCGCAGGCGGCGAGGAATCGGCACCTGAGGAGTTACGCACCACTTTCATTTAGTATATTAACGAGGCAGGCAAATAAGCATATAGATCATTATAACCAGAAGGCATCTGCGGTTCCTAAAAAATCAGAAAGAGATGCCTTCATTTCTCAGATCACTGTCCCTGGTGCAGGCTGATTGACCCCGTATCGGTCTTCAGCGTCACCGTCGCGCCCGGCGCATTACCCACGTCACTATGGGCGCTCGCACCGGTGATATCGCCGTGCTGCACGCTTACGCCCGGGAAATCAGAGTTGATGGAGCCGGTATCGGTTGAAGCATCCACGTGGAACGATGAGTTGCCCGGCAGGGTGACATCGACCGAACCAGTGTTGGTTTCGAACTGGTATGACCCCTTAGGATCAATGGTACCATCAAACGTAACCGAGCCGGTATCCGTCTTCAAAATGGATTGCCCGGTCAGTGAATCTTGCACTGCATGGATAGAACCGGTGTTGCTCGATAATGACATCTGTCCTGTGATGCCGCTGACATCGACCTCGCCAGTATCGGTCTTGACCTGTAGATTACTATCCGCAGGCACTGTTACATCCAGATCGATACTATTTGAACCAAAGAAACCAGAGTTGCTGTTCGCGTTAACAGTAACCGTGTTGCTCGCACTATTCTGGTTGTAACTCACCTGCCCATTATCTGGATTGTTCCCCAGGCCCCGGTTCACATCTGTGACCTGGACAAGCACATTGCCATTCGTGCCACCTGTGTGGACATGGATGGTGCCAACATCGTCATTGATCACAATAGTTGGCAGCGCGCCGACTGAAAAAGTGTGCGCCTGCTCAATCTTGCTGAAATGGTGTCCGCCACGAGGCAAGCCCAGGCCGCCGCCCAGAAGCGCCATGATAACCAGTAAGACAATCACCCACAGCCAGGGGCTGCGTCGCCTGTTTTGTTTTTGTCCGAACTGAGGAGTGCCGATCTTCTGTGCGCCAAAGTCACCATAGGGACCTGCCTCGTTATATGCTCGTTCATTCTGCGGCTGCTCGCGCGGATCGGTATTAAATGGCCGCGGGGCGTGATCGGCATTGATTGGCCGCGGTTTAAAGCTTTCCTGCTGGCCTGGGCCAGAGCTGGCCTGTTGCGGGGGCTGCCACTCCGGGTCAGCGAACTGCATATCTTGATTCTGCATATCTAAAAGGCTCCTTATATCACCATTGCCATTATAAAGCCATCCAATCTTTCTCTTCTGATCTACGTAACCCAACGAGAGTATGTTGCAGTATTCTTGCATATTTTGAATCTCGACCTTTCGCTGGTGATTACCTATAAGTCCGCAATAGATCCTTCGCTGCGCTCAGGATGACAAAACCCCTGGCTGTCATCCTGAGCGCAGCGAAGGATCTGTGGCGCGCATTCGTTCAGCAGACCTGACTCACGTTGCCTTTACTTATGGGTAATCACCTGACCTTTCGCTCTTGACCGTATAGGCGGAGAAAGGTACAATAAGCCGTATAAAATGGCTATTGTGTCCAGCAGAACTATTGGAGAATAGCTCTCGGAGAATCATGTAGCAGAAGGATAGAAATTTGATGTCTGATGCAGGCCTGGAACCTACTAATTATATCGATAGTGACGAACGCGAATCTGAGCTTGGGGAAGTGCGCCTGGGCGAATCCCAAACATTTGATACGCCGAGTGAACCGATACTCCCTGCTAAAGCCGGTCTGATGACGGCGACACCGGCCGCACAAAAACAACAGGGTCGTGCTGGCAATGTTGAACATCTTGCCGTACGCCACCCGCTCCCTGCCCTTGATGTCGATACGCCGGAAGTGAAACAGCGCCTGAGCGAACTGCGCACCGAAATGACCACGCTGGTGACGGATCTCCGCTGGGGCGGTGTCTCTGTAAAGGATACAGTCGCACGTGTAATGCCACTGCTCAATGTAGGCCCGGTCCAGCAATGGGCTCCCCAGCTGGTTGCGACCCTGCTGGAAATAGACCGAGCAGGCAATCTAATCCCCGTCTGGCTGAAAGTAGTTCAGGAAGATGACACAACCGATCTTCCTCCCAACGCGAATCCCGCCGAAACTATGCTTGGTCGTGCCAGGCGTTATGCCATCCTCATGCTGGGCAACTACAAGTCGCCGGAACTCTCCGAGGTATTGGGGAAGCTGGCTGCCGATGGTAATTCATCCCTTTACGCAACGCAGTCACTGGCAAAACAAGCCACAACTGCTTCACTCCAGGCTCTTATCAGCGCTCTCACAGAAGCGGAAGGCTGGGCGAAGGTCGATATCATCGAGACGTGTGTAACGCTGAATCGACCCAGCTTTCAGGAACTGCTGCTGGCGAGCGGCCTCGATCGTGCTCTTGGTCTGGAAAGCTATATTGCCGTCCCTCTATACCGCACTATCGCACTGGAACGCTACATTCGAGGAGAACAAGAAACTGCTCCACGCCTTTCCCAACAAGCGGTAATGATTGCCGCTCAGGTTTTCCAGGATAGCCTGAGCAGTGCAAATGCAGACACATTGCCAATCGCCTTCGAACGTGATTTGCCTGCACTGGCCACCGCTCTTTTTGAGAGTGCCCGCAGTGCTCCAAACTGGCGCAAAGTAATAGCAGTGCATCGCCTCGCCATGTTGCTCGGTCGTTACTGGGCGGACATATCGAGTGGTGTTGTGCAAGACTCTCGCATTGGACAGCCTGTATATGCCTGTTTGCCAATGATGCCCGAGGTCGAACGATGGATGAATGGCCCGGGCCGGGATGTACTGTTGGAGACCCTCGCTAATGCCGATGAAGAATCTCTCGTCCCCTGTGTGAGGGTTTTGGGTGAGTTGCGTGAGCCGCGCGCTGTCACTATGCTTACCGCGCGCCTTGATGTGGTGTCGCGCATCACTGATCGCGAACAGGCCCTACAACTGGGAAATATCTGCGAAACACTGGGACGTCTGGGTGACCAGCGTGCTACAGGCTCCCTACTTCAATTTGCCAGCCGGAGCATAGATCTTGCATTGCGGTCATCGCGCCCTAAACGCCGCGACAACCTGGCTGCTGGAGATACTGATATACCAGGCAGTATCGTCTACGCGGCAGTTATTCGCGCCCTTGCAGAATTGAAAGATCCCAGTGCGCTTGACTTTATCATCCGTGCTGCTGGTGACTTCGATCCCTACGTGCGCACTCAGGCTTTTGAAGCGCTGAGACGCATTGATCCTACTGGTCAGGATACGCGCAGCCGCATGCTCGTGCGAGAAGCCCTGAGCGATCCTCGTGAGAGCGTTGTACGCATCGCCTGCCAGCTCACGGCGCAATACCACGATGTCGATGCCGCCTCCTCCCTCCGCCAGCTCGCGGAGGCGCGCCCGGAATTTGCTGCTCCTGCCTACGATGCCTTACGTCAACTCGGCGTCGCCTGACACAAAATAGACCCGCTCCCTGTGCCAAGCCAGGTGCCAGAAGGCTTGGCACGCCCTTGTATACTGTACATTAGAAAGATCTGCTTCCAGGTAGTCATGAACCCCATGCCGTGATCGGCATGGGCTTGTGTCTACGCACGCCTTTCTTTTACTCCTATTTTTGCCTTTTTCAATTAATGAGGAAAGAACAAGTCAAGGACCCATAGCTAAAGCTATAGGCTTGTAACTACCCACATACGGGCGCTACCAAGGGACGCTTGACGTCGCCCCGTGAGATATTGATGGAGGTTTTGATGAAAATGTTGATGGGGAAGACTCTCGGTGGGTATCGTCTACTCAAACTCATCGAAAGCGGTGGCATGGGCGATATCTATCTGGCACAACACCTACGCATCGGGCACAAAGTTGCGATTAAAGTCATTTGCGGCGACCTGCGTGCTGTTCCCGACGCACCTGAAGCCAGGCAAGCTGCTATGCGTTTCGAGCGCGAGGCTCGAGCTGTCGCCGGTTTGAATCACGAACATATTTTGCCACTCTATCATTTTGGCGAAGAAATCATCGAGCAGGGCGACCAACCAATTACCTATCTTGTTATGCCCTATCTCCCCGAAGGTTCATTATGGAATTGGTTAGAGCGCCGCATCCAGGAATTCGGGTTCAGTTGGCCTATCTCCGCCGAGGAGGCAGGCCACTATCTGTCACATGCTGCTGCCGGATTGCAGTACGCACATGATCACGGCATCATCCATCGCGATATTAAACCAACGAATTTTTTGATTCGTGTCGAGCGCGGCACAGTGAATATCAGGCGCTATGGTCACTTATCTACCATCTTTCCTCATGGCATTCCCCACCTGCTGCTCGCCGATTTTGGGTTAGCCGCCTTCTACCGTAGTGGGCGTTCTCTTCATCGCTCAGTTGGTACGCCTCTGTACATGGCTCCCGAGCAATTTGACGATCCCACCCTGGCATCATCTATCCAGGTCGGCCCGGCTGCCGATCAATATGCACTGGCGGTAATGATCTACCAACTTGTCACGGGTCGTGCTGTTTTTGAAGGAACAACGAATCGACTGCTTCATCATCATCGTTACACGCCGCCTACTCCACCTGGTGTCTACAATGCTTCCCTCCCCCGTGAACTGGACGAGGTATTTCTGCGAGCCCTGGCCAAACTACCTCAAGAACGCTACCCCAACATCATCGGATTTTCGCAAGCATATGAAGCGGCCTTGCATATGGCAGCGCATTCATATCCTGCCCGCAAGTTGATAGCCAGGGAGTGGCAAAGAGAGCTAAACATCCCTGGACAGGCGAGAGCAATCTCTCTCGCTTCAAACAAGCATAATCGTGCCACCCTCGTGCTATCTGCCATAGGAAAGGTGGAAGTCCCCATAGGCGCCCCGGATTCTCCCCGTCCAGCTAATCCAGTGCGCTCCGCGCCTGCTGCATTAGCAACGTACTTGCGAATGCCAACTCTAGAAGAGCCTGAACCAGATGGGCAAACTCCTCCTCTTTGCCTGGAAGAAGACCCTGTTGCCAGCCGCGAATCTCCCGCTCCACGTGGAGCGGAGCCAGGTGTAATTCATAAACCGTCGCCGGATCTATCACGCCGTTCTGCCACATTCTGGGTAGTACTGCTCCTTGTAGTAATCCTCATTTTCGTGATTACCCTGGCATTTGTCTCTATACTATGGGGTCATACTACAGGAGCATTTGCCGCTATGGTCTGGTCAGGTCTAGACCAATGAAAGGTTGCACCCAATGATACGTGATATAATGCCTGGAGACACGCGAAATCCTACTCTAAGTAGCCAGGCCGGGCTTGCAAAATTTCTTACCGAGCGAGAAGGAACTGTAAATGAGTAATATGACACCTGGTGAGCGCGTCCGCGCAGCAGTAAAGGGAGAACCTGTAGATAGAGTGCCATTGTGCTTCTGGCATCACTTCAAACCTGAAGGATCAGGCCAGCGCCTGGCCGAACTCACACTTGAGTTTTTTCTTCAGAAATTCAACCTGGATATCATTAAGATAATGCCTGATTTACCCTATCCTGCGCCAGACCAACCTTTCATTGAGGCCGAGCAGGTGCGTTTCCTTCCCCGCCTGGATGTGGATACGCCAATGTTTCAGCAGCAGCTAATATGTATCGAGGCGCTTCGCTCCCAACTCGGTAATGACTACCCTCTCATTTTGACATTGTTTAGCCCGCTTACCTATACTTTCCGCTTTATGGGCAAACAACAAGCCATTGCAGAGGCCCGCAGGGCCCCCGAACCATTCGAGGAAGGGCTGGGCACCATAGCAGCCAACCTGCGTAAGCTGATGGAAGCTGCTATCGATGCAGGTGCGAGTGGCATCTTCTTCTCCTGCATGGGTGCTACCAGCGCCGATTTTACGCGCGAGGAATACGAGCGCCTCGGGCGGCCCTATGACTTGCACGCGTTAGAGGGTGCTCAAAAAGGCTGGCTCAACATTGTCCATGTGCACGCTGATCCTATGCAAGAAGGAGATATGCTCTACTTTGATAGTTTTGTGGATTATCCAGTCAGCGTCATAAGTTGGAGCGATCGCCTGACAGGACCCAGCCTGGAAGAAGCCTCGACACTCACCGATAAATGTCTTATGGGTGGTCTCTGGGAACGTGGTCCGCTCACAAAGGGCAGCGAGACCGAGCTTGAAAATGAAATTGTATCTGCTATCAGCCAGACCAGGGGGCGAAAACTGATTCTCGCAAACGGCTGCTCCGTTCCCGACGATACGCCTGAAGAGTGGCTATATCTTGCACAGCCCCTGGGCATAGCGCGCTTTATCCCGCTGGAATTGCTCCTCCACTTGTGCGCTGCGTGCTTGCTCGTACAGGCGCGATAACAAGACGCCGAGAACTGCGCCGGTTGCCAGCGCTATCAGCTTCGCTAATGATGAGCCAAGGCCGTTCATGCTGTTTCCTCCTTCTGTAAATCGAACGCTGCTTATTCAGGCTGTCTATTAAAGAGTATACGCCGGGCTGGGAGGGTGGGTTACAACCAGGCATGCCGCATTGTGTCCACCCGCCCGGTAGACCTCCTGCCTGGCACAAAAAAGTGAAAAGATAAAGCCCTCGACTATTGCATAAGTTTTTGGTACTATGTGCGGCAACAATTCAAAAAAGCAGACATGTATTTCCCCCGACAGAGAAGGTGTTTATTATGAACGGACTACAGCAGCGCATTCAAATTGCGCGTGGCGAATTGCCTGCAGACCTTGTCTTACGTAATGCGCGGCTCATTAATGTGTGTAGCGGCGAATGGTACCCCGCTGATGTTGCCATCGCCGATGGCCTCGTTGTTGGTATGAGCGATCCCGGCGAGGGCTATACAGGGCGCGAGGAGCGCAATCTGCAGGGACGCTGGCTGGCCCCCGGACTCATCGATGGTCATATGCATATCGAAAGCACTATGCTCGTCCTCGCTGAGTTTGCTCGCATCGTCACACCCCGTGGTGTAACCGCTGTTATGCTTGATCCCCATGAATTTGCGAACGTTATGGGAGTCGCGGGCATCCGCTATGTCCTCGAATCTGGCCGTGGGCTTCCACTCACAGCGTACCTCATGCTTTCATCCTGCGTTCCTGCCTCGTCTTATGAAAGCCCTTATCGCGTCCTGATGGCCGACGACCTGTTACCGTTGCTCGAAGATGAACGCGTCCTTGGCCTTGCCGAGATGATGAATATGCCGGGGGTGCTCCATGCCGACGAGCAGGTGCTGGCGAAAATTGATGCTACACTCAAACATGGGCTTGTTGTCGATGGGCACGCTCCAGGACTCAACGGGCGTGACCTCTGCGCCTACGCCGCTGCTGGCATCATGTCCGATCACGAATGTACAACGCTCGAAGAAGCTCTCCAGCGTATTCGTCTAGGTATGTGGCTCATGATTCGCGAAGGCTCAGCGGCACGCAACCTGGATACACTGCTCCCGCTCGTCAAAGAACTGCATCCCCCTCGTGTCTTCTTCGTCACCGATGACCGCGACCCCCAGGATTTGACCACACGCGGGCACGTCGACTCGATGGTACGTCGTGCTATCGAACTGGGGCTTGATCCGATCGAAGCGATACGCCTTGCCTCCTATAACACGGCGCAGTACTTCCGGCTCTACGATCGCGGAGCTATAGCCCCCGGCTTTGCTGCCGATTTGATCGTATTGGATGATCTACAGACATTTCAAGTGGAATCCGTATACAAAGATGGCTTGCTGGTCGCTCGTGATGGCGAGTTACTTGTTGATCTACCTGCCACTGTCTCCCCTGGCGTCAATGGGACAGTGCGTATCGGCGACATTCAAGAAGCTGACCTGCGTATACAGGGCCAACCCGGTCTTGTCGAAGTAGTGGGTATAGAGCCTGGACAGATCACAACAAAGCACTTGCAAGAGGAGGCATCAACCCGCGCTGGCGAGATAGTCGCAGATCCCACCCGTGATCTGCTCAAACTGGTCGTAATCGAACGACATCACGCGAGTGGACGGGTTGGCCTGGGGCTAGTCAAAGGCTTTGGCCTGCAACATGGTGCGCTGGCTTCTAGCGTGGCGCATGATGCCCATAACCTGGTTATCGCGGGCGACAATGATGGTGACATCCTCAAGGCCGCACGTGCATTGGAAGAGATGGGGGGAGGCTTCGCTATAGTAGTCGATGGAGCGGTACGTGCCAGTGTGCCGCTTCCGTTGGGCGGTCTCGTCTCGCCGCTGCCTGCCACTGAATTGGTGCAACAACTGCAAGCGCTTGATGCTGCCGCTGCTGCCCTCGGTTGCACCCTCGACCATCCCTGTATGACGCTTAGCTTCCTGTCCCTCTCGGTTATTCCATCCTTGAAACTCACCGATCAAGGATTGATCGACGTCGAAACGTTTACACTCCTCCCACTACAAAGTATAGTCTGAAGGCAGGAGGGCACAGTTATGGAGATGAAGAAATTAATTGCGGGTTTAGCCCCACCCCCAGGGCCGATACATCGGCGGTGGGCGCGATAAATCGGCCCCTACAGATACTCGTGATGAATTTTTTAAGGTTCATTACCGTGTCCTCCTGGGAACAATGGGCATATTTCTTGACGCATCTCCTCAGAAGAGGTAGAGTAGACAAGCCAAGCTATACATGTTGGGGGCCAGGAACCCTTGGACTCTGCTGGCGAATGACATGGTGAGTGCAATTGGGCATGGCACCAATGGATAATGAAGTTATCACGTTCTGCCGTGCGCGGCGAATGACATGGTGAGTGCAATTGGGCATGGCACCCGCAAGGGGTGCCACTACCATGACACGACTGCGTTGCCTTGCCAAAGCCTATCATAGTAGTGGCAGGGCTTGCCCCTGCCATGGTTCTGCCATGATATGCCCACGTGGAAGTGCTAGAGAGACAAAAATAATGCTATTCAACCTTCTCGAATATCACTGGGCGGAAGATATCGACGATGCGCTGCTATTGTTAGCACGTACAGATATCAAAACTGTGCCACTGGCAGGTGGTACCTATTTACTCGGATTGCAAAATGACAGCATTCAGGCAGTAGTCGATCTACGTGATCTTGAGCTGGCATATATCTCAGAAGATACACGTGGAGTTCATATCGGCGCAATGACAACCCTGCAAAACATGGTAGATACACCTATACTCAAAAACCTCGCCATGGGGTTGCTGGCACGCGCTGCTCTGGCCTCTTCATCCTCGCGCTTGATTCGCAATAGTGCTACACTTGGTGGCACCCTTGCTGTAGGTGCTGCCTCGCAAGCCGACCTGCTCACTGCCCTGGCTGTAATGGATACCGAAGTTGTGTTGCGCTCCGGCTCCAGGATGCAGATCAATCTCGAGGGAGGAACCATCGACCGTCCCGGATTAGCCCTTTCAGGCATCACCTTCAAAGGGAAACAGGAGCGAGGCGTGCCATTTAGCTCGCTTGAGCTAGAGCGTCGTTCCAACGAACTGATCGTAGAGGTGATCATCCCCCATCCTGCTGCGGGCTGTGGTACGTCATTCATGCGCATAGGCCGTACTGCCACCGATGTAGCACTCTTAAATGCGGCTGCACTGGTAGAGATAGCTAATGATTGCTACCGGCGTGTCCGGCTGGCGTTGGGTGGGGTCAACATGGAGCCGGTTCGCCTGCAAAGTGTTGAAAAAGAGCTTGAAGGCCAGCCTGTAGCCTCCAGCCCTGCCGACGGCCAGCGTATACTTGCCGCACTACAAAAAGGCATTGCTCACTTTCGCCCTCCTCCCGATTTTCGTGCCAGCAGTGTAATTACATCCGAGGAGAAATTCTAAAGGATGGAACTAGAACTGCGTATCAACGGGATCATCGAAAGTCTGGACGTTGCCCCTAACGAATTGCTCATGGCGGTGCTGCGCCGCGAAGGCTACTTCAGCGTTAAGCATGGTTGTGAGACCGGCGAATGTGGTGCCTGTACCGTGCTCGTCGATGGCCAGCCGCGTCCAAGTTGTGTCACGCTCGCCGCTCAGGCCGGCGGTTGCACCTTGCTAACCGTTGAAAGCCTGGGCTCCGGGTATAAGCTCCATCCATTACAAGAAGCTTTTATCGATACAGGCGCTATCCAATGTGGATTCTGTACGCCCGGCATGCTCCTTTCCGCTTTTGCCTTGCTCAGGAGAAATTCCAACCCCACAGAAGACGAAGTACGCGATGCATTATCAGGCAACCTGTGTCGCTGTACAGGCTATGTCAAACCTGTACAGGCGATTTTGCGTGCCGCTGCCATCATGCGTGGCGAACCAGTTGACCCGATCAGTCGCCCTCTCCGCGTCGTAGCTCCCCGATTTATCGAGGGGAATTCTTTGCTTGAAAATCCTGAAATGGAGGAAAAACACCTGACGGCCGATACGGTTTCTCTACGTGCGCTGTCTAAAAAAGATAATAAGGCAGCAAGCACCCCCTCGATAAATCGGGGGGCTACAGCAGGCCTGCGTGTTGTAGGTAAGCCCGAGCGCAAACTCGACGCTGTGAAACTGGCCACGGGCAAGCCTGTTTTCGTCGATGATACCGAATTGCGCGCTATGCTGCATGGATGCCTCCTGACCAGCCCGCATGCCCACGCCATCATTCGCAACATTGATGTGTCGCAGGCGCGGTCCTTGCCGGGTGTACACGCGGTATTGACCTACAAAGACCTGGAACGCCTTCCTCAATCTGGCGTTGGGCAAGAACATGGTTCTCGTCGTAGCCGGTTTTCCCTGGATCGTACCGTGCGCTTTGTAGGTGATCGGGTCGCAGCGGTGGCGGCCGAGACGTCTGAGATTGCTGAACAGGCGCTAAAGCTCATCCAGGTTGAGTATGAAGTGCTGCCGGCTGTTCTTGATCTGCGCGAGGCGACGGGTCATAGCTCTCCACACCTGCATAATGGAACCAGTACACGTGAGGCCAACAATACCTCCCGCAATGTCGCCGCGCAAGTTCATGCCGAAGTGGGCAACGTAGAACGTGGTTTTGCAGAGTCAGACATGATCATCGAGAATGAGTATATAGTCTCGCAGACCCAGCAGGTGCCTATCGAAAATCATGTTGCCATTACATACTGGGATCAGGATGATCGCCTTGTTGTGAGAAGCAGTACGGAAGCGCCGTATCGGGTGCGCCGCGTTATCGCTCCCCTTGTCGGCTTGCCGCTCCGGCGCATTCGTGTCATTAAATCCCGTACGGGAGGAGGCCTCGGCACGAAACAGAGTGTTGTGCTTGAAGACATCTGTGCTCTGCTTACCAGGGCCACAAATCGTCCCGTGAGGCTGGCATTCTCGCGTGCTGAAGAGTTTTGTGGCGGTCATTCATCTCATGCGCAAATCATACGCATGAAGACGGGTGTCAAGAGAGATGGCACTATCCTCGCGAACCAGATGATGCTGCTCACCAATACTGGAGCGTACGCCCGGCATGCCTCCGATATGCAGCGTAATGTAGGCCTGCAGACGTTGCCGCTTTACCCTTGCCCCAACATGCGCTTCGTAGCCCAGGCTGTTTATACAAACCTGCCTCCGGCGGGAGGTGCTTATGGCTATGATATACCTCAAGCATGCTTCGCTCTCGAGAGTCAGATGGACGAAGTGGCCAGGCGCCTGGGAATAGATGCCCTCGAGTTGCGCCGCAAGAACTGGCTGTCAACGGGCACTGAAAATCCGCTGGCCACTACTTTAAGCAAAGGGCAAGAAGGCACAGGGAACCGTGCATACGTAGTTGAAAGCTGTGGGCTGCCCCAATGCTTACAGATTGTAGAAGAAAAGCTGAACTGGAAGGAGAGGCGTGGCAGGGATAATACTGGCCGTTTCCGTCGTGGTGTCGGAGTAGCCCTGGCGATGCATGGTATCACTCCCTGGAGCAGAAATATGAGTGCAGCCAGCATCAAACTCAATGAGGATGGCTCGTTTAATTTACTGGTAGGCGCTGTCGATGCAGGCAATGACACCCTGCTGGCACAGGTGGCCGCCGAGATATTGGGCGTGCGTGTAACAGATATTATCATGCACTCTTCTGAAACTGTCGATACCGATATTGTGCCCTTCGATTCCGGTGGATATACCCCTTCTGCTATATCTGTCAGCGGAAATGCGGTAAAGAGCGCTGCGGAACAGGTACGCCACCAGGTACTTAAGGTCGCGAGTCATATGTTGAAGGCTCAATCCGAAACGCTGGCCATTGATGATGGTATCATTACTGCTCCTGGTGGGCAGCGCACCACCGTCTCCCAGGTAGCGCTGCGCTCTTTATACGGTGAAGACCAGCAATACATTATGGCCAGCGCTTCATGGAAAAGCGATAAACAATCGCCTGCTTTTGCTGCGCAGGGCGTTGAAGTCGAGGTGGATACAGAGACGGGCATGATCCATATCCTCAAAGCTGTGTCGGCTGTTGATGGTGGGTATATCATCAACCCTGTTATAGCCGAAGGCCAGATACAAGGCGGGATTGCCCAGGCGCTTGGCTCCGGCATCTGTGAAGAAATGGTCTATGGTCAGCGTGGTTTATTGCTTACTATTGACTTGAGCAGTTATCGTATCTTCAATGCGCCCGACATGCCATCTATGGAAACATATATCGTAGAGACCACCGATCCTGGTGGCCCGTTCGGTACCAAGGCAGTCTCGGAAATCTCGGTCGATGCTATAGCGGCTGCCACTGCTAATGCCGTTACCGATGCATTAGGGGTACGCATACACCAGCTCCCACTTACCCCTGAGCGCCTTCTACGCGCCGTTCATGCCGCTGGCGTGGAAAGGTGATACGAAGCTTGACAAATCCGCTCTTTGCAGCTATGATCGTATCAACATCCAGACTATTGTTTGTAAGAACTCTCAATCACAAAGAGGATAGCGACCGTGCAGCGTAAGCATCTTAATTCCATCTCTATCACGCTTACCTCCATGTACTGCATGCCTATGGTGATGGCTTGCAGCGGATCGTCGCTGTCCTCTGAACGCATGCGAGTAATGCTCCCTTGAGCAAAAACTCATTTTTCTAGAAGCGTACATTGGGGGCGCAGGCGACGGACCTGCGCCCCCCTTTTTTGTCCGGCACTGTATTCCCCCGATTTATCAAGGGAAATTCCAATATAAAGAAACGAGGTGCAGCATGTTCAGCGAACATACTGAGGGCAACAAACGTTACTACATTACAACCGCTATTGATTATCCCAATGGCCCGCCGCATATCGGCCATTCCCTGGAGAAAGTGGCCGCGGATGTCATCGCGCGTTTTCATCGCTTGCAGGGGCACGACACCTACTTCAGTATGGGGGTTGACGAGAACAGCCAGCACGTGGCGCGAGCCGCTGAAGCCAATGGCGTCGATCCCACCACGTGGGTCAATAACCTGGAAGGTGTCTTCCGCCTGGTCTGGTCCAAACTGGACATCTCCAACGACTACTGGATACGTACCACCACAGAACGCCATATCCGGGCTTCGCAGGAACTCTTTCGCCGGGCGCAGGCGCGGGGCGACATCTACAAGTCCTTCTATTCGGGCTGGTACTGTCCAAACGACAACACTTTCTACACGAGTGAAGAGCTCGTTGATGGCCGGTGCCCGAATCATCCTTCGATCGTTCCCGAATGGCTGGAGGAGGAGAACTACTTTTTCGCACTCACAAAGTATAGCGATCACCTCCTTACGCACATCACGGAGCATCCAGAGTTCATCGTGCCCGCTAACCGGCGAGCAGAGGTTCTGGCAATGATCCAGCAGGGATTGCGCGACTTCTCTGTATCACGCCTCCTACGCCCTGGCACGGAAGCGTGGGGTGTGCCCGTTCCGGGCGATCCCCGGCATACCATTTATGTCTGGTTCGATGCCCTGACGAACTACCTGACGGCCGTTGGCTTCCCGGACGACGAGCAGCAATTCGCGCACTACTGGCCTGCCGATGCGCATGTGATTGGTATAGATATCACACGCTTTCACTGCCTCTACTGGCCTGCCATGCTGTTATCGGCGGGACTGCCTTTGCCACGACAGGTAGCCGTGCATGGCTTCATCACCTTGAACGGCCAGCGCATCTCCAAGACCGCGGGCAACAGCATTGACCCTATAGAACTGGTAGACGAGTTCGGTGTCGATGCCGTGCGTTATTCCCTTTTGCGGGGCCTGTCGTTCGCCTCGGGTGGAGATTTCTCGCGTGCCAGCCTGGTCCGTCATTACAATGACGAACTGGCAAACGACCTGGGAAACTTGCTCAACCGCGTCGTTACCATGACCCTGCGCTACCGTGACGGCATCATCCCAACGCCTGGTCCTGCTGGTTCGCTCGAAGAAGACCTGCAGCGTATCGCCGGAGAGACCCGCCAGCGCGCCGCAGTGGCATTGAACGCCTGGGAGATCGGCGGAGCTCTGAGTATCATCTGGAACTTTGTCCGCCGTACCAATCAATACATCGAACAAAGCGAACCGTGGCGCCTGGCACGACAGGCCGGGCAAGAGCAGCGTCTCAACACAGTTCTCTACTCGGCCGCCGAGGCCCTGCGCCTGCTGGCCATCTTCCTGGCGCCATATATTCCAGCAGCTTCTAACGGCATCCTGAAACAACTCGGCCAGGAAGCTGTTGCTAATGGCGCCTGGGTAGAAGCGGGAACATGGGAAAGCCTTTCGCTCACCCACGTGGTTGCAGGACCATTGTTGTTCCCGCGCATCATGGTCTAGTCCTACAGTTGTAGAGGAGCTTCTGTGTTCTCGGTTCTGACACTACCTATCATGAGGGCCAGAGGATAAGTCGTAACCGACGAAATGGGCGTTCTATGCATACAAAGAGAGCAGACTTTGCAAACAGTTGCTTTGGCTTATGAAAAAGGAGGTCACCCGCTTAAAGCTGGCCATTACGAAAGGCGTGCAGCAGCGCGGCATACCAGTGGCCACTTTCCTTGATCACGCGGCGCTGGGTGGGATAGTCGATATAGACAATGCCAAAGCGTTTGGCGTAGCCCTCGCCCCACTCAAAATTGTCCATCAGCGACCAGACAAAGTAGCCGCGCAGGGGTGCACCCTGTTCAATGGCCTCAGCGCAAGCCGTAATATACGAGCGCAGATAGGAGACGCGCTGGGGATCGCTGACCGTGTCACCACCATCCCAGTCATCGGGGAAGGCTGCGCCGTTCTCGGTCACGTAGAGCTTGCCCACCGGATAGCTGCGCCCTACACTGACTAGCAGATCGCGCAGACCGCGCGGATAGATCTCCCAGCCCATGTCGGTCGGGAAAGCGCTGGAAATGACACGTGTAGTACTGCCTACGGAATTTATCGAACGCCAGTCCTGCCAGCCGCTCGCGCTAGAAAAAGACGTAAAAGAGGAAATGTGAGAGAAATGGCGTCTAAGCGTTCTTTCTCTCTTTGCCTGCCGTGGCTTGCTGTCTTTCTTCCCCCTGCTGCAATCGTTTATTAGTGAGTTGTGCCAGGTGGATGTAGTGCTTCTGGAGATCCTGAAGGTCCTGCTCCGTCATGTTCTCGATGTTCAACAAGCTATTGTCGGCCCCCTTAATTGCCCGGATCAACTCATCCAATTTCACTTGCATGGCTTCGCTATCACGATTTTGCGAATTCTGAATGAGAAAGACCATCAAGAAGGTAATGATGGTGGTACCCGTATTAATGACCAATTGCCATGTATTGCTAAACTGAAAGAGCGGCCCAACTACCGCCCAGCCGATCACGACCAGTAACGCCAGGCCAAAGGCCAGAGGATGGCCGAGCATCTGCGACATCCATTTGGCAAATCGGGAAAACAACAAGGTCTGGGTCATGGCTCCCTCCTTCCCAGGCGGCATTCCAGGACATAATGTATGCGTTACTATTATGAGTAACACGATACAAGCATGTGCATCGGTTCAGTTGAACCTGGCGGGTGCTTATATCATCTTTGTCCAGCACATCTATGAGGAGGAAACAGATGTCGATCATCGAGGTTGATGGATTAGCTAAAACGTTCAGAAGCCGTGAGCGCCCAGCAGGCCTGGCTGGTAGCCTGGGTTCGTTCATCGCCCCACGCTACCGCGAGCGTGAGGCCGTCAAGCATATCAGCTTTGCCCTGGAACCGGGCGAGATTCTGGCCTTCATTGGACCCAATGGCGCGGGCAAGTCCACCACCATCAAGATGCTTACAGGCATACTCCATCCCTCAGCCGGGAAAGCGCAGGTATTGGGTCTGACCCCATGGCAGCAGCGCCGCAAATTGGCTTACCACATTTCAAGCGTCTTCGGCCAGAAGTCGCAGCTCTGGTATCACCTGCCCCCACAGGATACATTCGACCTGCTCGCGCGCATCTACGAATTGGACATGGCACAGTACCGCAAACGCCGCGCCTTCCTGGTAGATGTCTTTGACATTGCAGAACATATGCGCACACCCGCCCGCAAATTGAGCCTGGGAGAGCGCATGCGCTGCGAACTGGCGGCGGCCCTGCTGCATACACCATCGGTCATCTTCCTGGATGAGCCCACCATCGGGCTGGATGTCATTGCCAAGCAGCGCATACGTGAGTTGATCGGCCAGTTGAATACGGAGGAAGGCGTTACCGTCTTTCTCACATCACACGATGCAGGTGATATCGAGCAGGTATGCCGCAGGGCCATCGTCATCAACCATGGCGAGATTATTCTCGACACGCCGGTGACAAAACTGAAGCGCGACTACCTGAAGGCCAAAACAGTCAATCTACTGCTGGAAGAACCTGCATCTACACTGCTGAAGACGGACCTCGATGCAGAGGTCTCTTTTGAGCATGCTCGCCTCAGTATTCAGTTGCCGGGGTCCATTCACGAGGAAATCCAGGAAACCGAAGGTGTGCGTGTCGTGAAAGCAAAGGGCCATGGGCTCAAGCTGAAGATTGATACCTCGCGCACTCCTCTCGAGCCCATCATCGCCGCTATCATGGAGCGTTGCCACATTCTCGACATGACCATTGCCGACCCACCCATGGAAGAGATCATTGCAACGATCTACGGCGAAAAAAGACTGGAGGGGACAGGAGATAGCGAGATATCCCTGAGCGATAGGGAATAGCCACATGTCCCTCAAAAGAGTGTTGTATGTGACATAATATGCTTACTACTGCCATTGTAGTGGGGACGCGCTCAGGCCTGAGAAGGCCTTTGCCGTCATACGGGAGAGGGAGAGAACTTGCTCACGGGTCAAATACTCCTCCAGCTCATCGTCATCTCGATTGTGGTGCAGATTTTTGGCCATCTCTGTAGACGTATTGGGCAACAGTGGGTGATTGGTGAAATTCTGGCAGGACTCGCACTGGGGCCATCGCTCCTGGGGGCCCTCTGGCCCGGCCTCGAAGGCCAGTTGTTCCCCGCCAGAGCTCTCCCGACTTTGCAAACCCTGGGCGAAATCGGCCTCGTGCTCTATATGTTCACATTAGGGACGCGCCTGGACACGAAGTTGATGCTCCGGCAGAGCCGCAGTGCCATTGTTGCCTCGCTCAGCAGCATCCTTCTCCCACTCATCATGGGCGCTTCGCTCGCCTTCTTCCTCTACCCCGACTTTGCGGGACCAAAGGCAAACCCTGTCTCATTTATACTCCTTGTTGGAACGGCGATGGCGATTACGGCGTTTCCGGTGCTCGCACGTCTCCTGGCGGAGAAGCATATGCTGGATACCAAGATTGGTATGCTCGCCTTGACATGTGCAGCCGTAGGTGACGCCGTGGCATGGTGTCTGTTGGCGCTGGTGGTCGGGATCATCAAGGCGAAAAGTCTGACAGCGGGGGCTTTGACCGTCGGGCTTACCCTGCTCTTTATTGGCTTCATGTTCCTGGTGGTACGTCCAATGCTTGCATATGCCGACCGGCGCGGCCCATCGCAGCAGATGATCCTGGCACTCAGTATCGTCTTCCTACTGCTTGCAGCCTATGCGACCAATGCGATTGGTATCCATCCAGTCTTTGGCGGGTTCCTGATGGGGGTGATTCTGCCGCGTAGAACAGCGGTCCTGGAACAAATACGCAGTGTGGATCAGATCAATAATGTACTCTTCCTGCCGCTTTTCTTCGTTTACAGTGGTTTGCGCACCCAGATCGGACTCCTTAACGCTCCATCACTATGGTTCATTTGTTTACTGGTGGTTGCTGTCGCCTGCGTGTGTAAGATTGCCGGTGGCATGTTCTCCTCGCGCTTGATGGGGGAGTCCTGGCGGGAGGCATTTAGCTTTGGCGTCCTGATGAACACGCGTGGACTCGTTGAATTGATTGTCCTCAATATTGGTCTTGACCTGGGCGTTCTCTCTCCGACGCTTTTTGCTATTCTGGTAATCATGGCCCTGGTTACCACGATGATGGCTTCGCCGCTCTTGCTTTTGCTCGGATACCGGCAAGAGAGCCAGCAAGATAATGGCAGCGAAATCTAAGCTGCCAGGCATTCGAACAGAAACATCGAGTCACCCGGTGAGTATCTCCAACGCTGTGAAGCGGTATGTGAAGTGCATTGCTAATTTTCGACTTCGTCAACGTGGTAATGGAGAGAGATGTCTGATTAAACTCGTTAAGATCATCTAAAAGATGTGGTAATTTTCGAGACCATAACTTGACAGGCAGCTAAAAGCTAAGGCATACTTCTTGCAGAGTCTAAGTGAAGGTAACTCCTCAGGACTCCTCCCCACCTGCGGTGGTTCGCAAGAGGTGTTTTTCTGCGGGCCTGGCAGCCGCAGGCTGCCAGGCCCGCAGAAATAAAGGCGCGAGCCGCCGCAGGCGGCGAGGAATCAGGCACCTGAGGAGTTACAAATGAAGAAATAATAGCGCTGCATATACAGCACCTTTTAACACTGTTTCCCAACCCAAGAAACCCCCATGATATGAAGATTGACTGAGGTATTTCCTCGACAAACGAGAGGAGACATGTTGAACAGATCCACACAAGTTCTAGTGATAGGCGGCGGTCCAGCCGGCTCTACTGCCGCTACCTTCCTCGCCCGAGAGGGTTTCGATGTAACGCTAGTGGAGCGAGATGTCTTTCCTCGCTACCATATCGGTGAGTCGCTGCTGCCTTCTTGCCTGGAGATACTTGAACTGACAGGCGCACGTGCAAAGATCGAAGCCTACGGCTTCCAGCGGAAAGGCGGCGGCTACTTCGCCTGGGGCAAGGATGCGTGGGTGTTGGATTTCGCGCCGCTGCGTTACCCATACAGCTTCCAGGTGGTGCGCTCCCAGTTCGATCAGTTGCTGCTAGAGCACGCGAAGAGCCAGGGTGTGAAGGTCTTCGAAGGGACGGAGGTCCGCAGCCTCTCCTTTGATGGAGATAGGCCGAGGAGCGCTGCCTGGTCGCAGGTGGTTGGAGGAAGTGACACAGGTGAGATATCCTTCGACTACTTGATCGATGCTTCTGGCCGGGCAGGGGTGATGGCGATGCACTACCAGAAGGATCGGCATTACCACAACGCATTCCAGAATGTTGCCATGTGGGGATACTGGACGGGCTCCGGGAGGATGTCCTTCGCACCTGAAGGCGCTATCGCTAACGGTGCCGTTGCGGACGGCTGGCTCTGGGGCATCCCACTGCATGATGGCACCATGAGCGTGGGCCTGGTGCTTCATAAGACCACTTTCAAGGAGAAGAGGCAGCAATTCGACTCCCTGGAGCAGATCTACCTCGATGCCATCGACTCGTGCCCGCTCATAGCTGATCTCGTCAAATCGGGTAAACTTGTTACAAACGTGAGAACCGAGCAGGATTACTCCTACATCGCTCGCAGCTTAACGGGGCCAGGCTACTTCCTGATTGGCGACGCCGCTTGCTTCATAGATCCGCTTCTTTCAACTGGGGTGCATCTTGCCACGCATAGCGCGATGTTATGCGCTGCGAGTGTTGCAAGCATTCTGCGCGGCGATGTTGCGGAGCAGCAGGCCATGGCATTCTTCGAGCAGAGCTATCGCCAGACCTACCTGCGCCTGATGGCGATCGTATCGGGCATGTACCAACAATACGATGGCAAGGAGACGTACTTCTGGCAGGCACAGCAGCTTACCCACCATGACTACAACGACAACAGTGCAATGATGGAAGCGTGGCTCTATGTCGTATCAGGCATGGAGGATGTGAAGGACAGAGGGAAGCCACGTCGTGAACTGGAGGCGGTCGGGCTGGCAGGTGTACATTCGCAGCCGGTAGAGGTTACCGATCGAGGAATGGCCCTCTATAACCTCTATAACAAAGTGTTTTTTGGAACATCGATGTCTCCGGAGAGGGCCAGCGAAGGCCTCTACATCACCACGAAGCCACAGTTGGGGCTAACACTGGCCGAGAAGGATCGGGTCTGAATAATTTCGATTAAGCAGGGAAGTCAGGAGGGTAGGTATATGGATACCGGCAAAAATCCATCTGTGCAAAGCTCGATCAAGTTCCTCAGCGGCCCCCTGGCAGGGAAAACCGTCCAAATCAACAAGCCGGTTATGACGATAGGCCGCAGTCCAAATAATGATATTGTTGTCAGGGATGACCCCAGGGTTTCAAGACAGCATGCTCGACTCGTTTGGAACGATGGGTCCTGGTCCATCGAAAAGCATCCCCAGGCAGTAAGTACTGTCACCGTCAATTCACAAAGCGTGCAGCAAGCCGTCCTTTCGGACGGTATGACTATTGGCCTCGGGGAGGACACCTCCTTCGTTTTTCTCACCCAGGCTGAAACACAGGCCCCACAGCGCAAGGCACTTGAGACGTTACCATCGCGGCCACCTCCTGTGCCTGCGCAGGAGATGACCGAGACATTACCATCGCGGCCACCTCCTGCGCTTGAGCAGGTAGCTACTACTGCTCTACGCGGTAGAGCTGGGGAGTATAGACGACCCGACGAGACCATCATTGCTCAGCCCGAAGCGCGCGGTGTACCTTCATTGGAGTTGAGTAGTAATGCTTTTACTGATAAGAAGATCTATCCGCTGGACGGACCCATCATCAACATAGGGCGAGATGCCACCAACGATATTATCATCAACGATCGCATCGTCTCGGGCCTCCACTTGAAGATCGTGCGTCAGGGCAACCAGTTTGTCCTGATCCATCCTAACCCGGACAGTCCGAGACAGAGGACGCTCAATGGTCTGCTGTACCAGGGCCGTAAAATCCGGGGCGATGAGCAATTCAGCAAGCCGTTGGCCAAAGGCGACATCTTCCGCATCGGCGATGAAAATGGCACCCTCGTCACACTGACTTACAATGACGGCACGGGCACGCAGGAGGAGCTATTGCCCCCCGTGCAGCCGATTAAATTGGGTGGGACTGAAATGACCATTGGGCGGGCGCAGGACAACAAGGTTGTCCTGTCTCACCCCCAGGTTTCCGCGCATCATGCGCGCCTGGTACGGGAAGGAGGCACCTATCGCATCCTTGACCTGAACAGCACCAACCACGTTTATGTTAATAACCAGCTCGCTACCAATAGTCTCCTCAAATTGGGTGATGAGATCCGTATTGGACCGTACAAGCTGATTTACGAAGGCAACCAGCTGGAGTAATTTTATCCGCATCGATGCGCGCAATCTCAAAAAGTCTGGCAATAACAACGTGACGCTGCTCAACAACATATCTATCAGCATCCCTCCGCGTAAATTCGTCGCGCTGGTGGGCGGTTCGGGCGCCGGCAAGTCCACCCTCATGGATGCGCTCAACGGTCTGCGGCCCGCACAGCAGGGCAAAGTGCTCTATAACGGCCAGGACTATTATCACAATCTCGCTGCCTACAGCACACAAATCGGGTACGTACCGCAGGATGACATCGTACACCGCGACTTAACCGTTGAGCGTGCACTCTATTATGCAGCCAAATTGCGCCTGCCGAAAGACTTCACCGACGAGCAAATCGAGCAGCGCATCAAAGAGGTATTGGAAGACGTAGAGATGACCGCGCGGCGCAAACTGCTGGTGAGGAAGCTTTCTGGTGGGCAGCGCAAGCGCGTCTCCATTGCTCTGGAACTGCTTGCCAACCCCAGTCTCTTCTTCCTGGACGAACCGACTTCCGGCCTCGATCCTGGCCTGGATCGCAAGATGATGTATCTCCTGCGGAAACTGGCTGATAAGGGGCACACTATCGCCCTCGTTACGCATGCCACCAACAATATCAACACCTGCGACTATGTCTGCTTCCTCGCGCAGGGCGGGCGATTAGCCTATTTTGGGCCACCTGATGAAGCTAAAACCTATTTCGGGAAGAACGACTTTGCCGAAATCTACACAAGCATAGAGCCGACCGATGAGAACCCAGACACCCCGGAGGAGGCAGAGGCGAAATTCAAGCTCTCAAAAGAATACCAGGAGTATGTTGTCAAGCCCCTGAGGGCCGCGCCTGATACCAACTCTGGCCTCGACGGGCAGTCAAAGGCCATGAAACGGGCTAAACGAGGCAACCCATTTAAGCAGTTTCTCCTGCTCGCCCAGCGCAACGTCGAGTTACTCAAAAACGATACGAGCACCCTCACCATCCTACTCCTGCAAGCACCGCTTATTGCGCTGCTGCTGGTGCTCCTGGTCAGGTTCGAGGTGGGAGTAGGCATTTTTGACACAAATAAGGTGGTCCAATGCGCCCCGCAAATTTTCACGTCTTCGGCGATCAGCGCCACTAACCCCACCGGCGCTCTGGGCATAAATACGAATGGGAAAAACGATCTGGTTGATTGCAACCGTATCGTCAATTTCCTCAAAACGGATACCAACGGCATCCAGTACGCTCAAACGAAAGGTAGTGAAAACACCGCCCTGCAGGATTTCATCGCTACGGGCACGGGTGGCCTCAATGCTGAAAGAGCTCTGTTCATCATTTCCTTCATTGCAGTGCTGTTCGGATGTATCAACGGGACGCGCGAGATCGTCAAGGAGGCATCCATCTACCGCCGTGAGCGCACTGTCAATCTTGGCATTCTTCCCTACGTGTTCTCGAAGATTCTCGTGCTGGGCGTGTTCTCGCTGTTCCAAAGCGCTGCTATTCTCCTGATAGTGCACCTTTTCGAGCCTTTTCAGCAGAGTATCTTCCTGCCTGTCCTCCTGGAAGTTTACATCACTTTGGTGCTCACTGGTTTGGCAGGACTGCTGGTCGGATTGGCAGCCTCGGCTTTCGCTGCCAATGAGGATACCGCCAATAGTCTCCTGCCGTTCCTGCTCATTCCACAAGTCGTCTTTGCAGGGACCGAAATCCCGCTAAAGGATTGGCCATTGCAAATCGCCGCGGCGCTTTTCCCAAGTCGCTGGGCAATGACAGCATTGGGATCAACGACTGGCTTGCACAGCGACAAATTAGGCGGGGATACTCTCTTTGGCAACGATACCACCTTTCACGGGACACTCTTCTCGACTTTTAGCCATGCAGATGCGATGCATCGTGTGCTGCTGGCCTGGGGGGCCCTGGGAGTGCTGCTTGTTGTTCTTACTATCCTGATCTGTATTGGCTTGAAACGCAAGGATGTTCGTGTGTAAGAGACAACAAGGAGGTTATTGCAATGGCGAATAGGCAAGTCCTTCCGCCCGGCCCTAAAGGACTACCCTTTCTTGGGAATACCTTGCAGTTTCGCCACAACCAGCTCGGCTTCCTACTGCAACTAGAACAGAGCTATGGCCGCATGGCTACCATTTATATCGGAAAGACGCCCATCGTCCTGCTCTTCCGGCCGGAGCATATTCGCTACATCTTGACGGAAAACCCCCGCAACTTCACCAACCGCGAGGTTGCCGGGG
>WNGK01000333.1_pt1 | contig 66913 bp, 58 predicted proteins | sample 5400601 | NCBI WGS metagenome assembly WNGK01 (sample SAMN13153376, study PRJNA577476) | soil metagenome | isolation source: 60 cm soil or saprolite under Garry oak tree replicate 1 | place: USA:California | collected 2016-06-15
TACTCCTTAGCGCGTTCGTGAACTGTTGTGTCTCGTGACCAATCGTGTCTTTGCCGAACCGCCTTGGTACGGACCCGTATGCCGGGTGGTGTGGGAGGGAGGAGCCGCAAGGCTTCTTCCTATCCCGATCAGGGGCAAGCCGGGGTCCCCCGGCGCGGCAGCCGCGCTGGGGTGGAAGTGCTTCGCTCGCACTTGCCCCTGGCTAACATATTTTGCGCCTTTGGCGCTTGAGGTTCGCATTCCTCAAAGTTGCACCTCAAACTTGAATCCACCATTCTTTGTCGCTGATTCGCGCGGAGAGTCATAACAGGATGCCGCTAACCCTAGCCAAAACAAAAAGACGCTTCGCAGGGCATGGTTACATGGGAATCGCGATCATTCTTCTGTCTGAGGCACTGCTCTTCGCCGGCAACCAAATCGTCGGTCACTGGTTCACACCGACGGTTTGGACTGGTTACATTCTTTTCATCGATGCGCTGATTTACAAGCTCAAAGGCCGTTCGTTTCTGATGACCGACCGAATGGAATTCCTGGTCATCGCAGTAATTTCGATTGGTTGCTGGTGGCTCTTCGAGTTCTACAATGCGCCCCGATTTTGGAATTCGAACCTTGAACTCTGGTGGCATTATCACAATCTGGAGCCGAACCCATTCTTGCGGCGCGTCGGTTATGATTGGGCGTTCGCGACGATTCTTCCGGCCTTGTTTGCGACCGCAGAGCTCTTTGCCCTTACAGTTTTTGCGAGGCAGAAACCGCGAATTTCGATCAAGGTGTCACCGCCGATCATGGTCATCTTCATTTTGGTTGGCGCGGTCGCGTCCATAGTTCCCCTGATTTTTCCCTCCGCCTGGTTCGCCCCTGCGATTTGGCTGGCCTTGATACTGTTTCTTGATCCGTTGAACGCTTTACGCGGCTGGCCATCGATCACCGGTGACATTTCAAGTGGCGACTGGCGCCGATTATGGTCTTTGCTCGCGAGCGGCCTGGTATGCGGCGTGTTGTGGGAGTTCTGGAATTACTGGTCACTATCCAAATGGACTTACACAGTTCCTTATTTTGGCAACATCAAGGTTTTTGAGATGCCGGTGCTCGGCTACTTAGGTTTTCCGCCGTTCGCAATTGAATGTTGGGCCATGTATATTTTTCTTCGCTCGCTGCTCACCCGGAAGCCAGAGAATGTCTCCAGAACTGAGGGTCTCTGGATTGAAACGAATGCGTAGACGCACCTTGAAGTTTAGTCTTGTCGTGTCCTTCGCGTCGATTCTGTTTGCCATGATTACAGGTTCCACTGCCGGATCAAAACAAGACGGCGGACAGAGCGTCCCCGCTCCCGTCAGACCTCGCGCGCGCGAAGCCGGTATTGTCGTCGGCATTCTTCCGACTGGGCCGCTGAATGCGATCACAGATGTTGCTGGTGTCGCTGTTGGGCACACCACCATTGTTCGTGGCGATAATGTTCGCACTGGAGTCACTGCGATCCTGCCGCACGGTGGAAATCTATTTCGCGAAAAAGTTCCCGGCGCAGTCTTCATTGGCAACGCGTTCGGCAAACTGGCCGGTTCGACGCAGGTTAACGAGCTCGGCGAAATTGAAACTCCTATTCTGCTGACTTCGACTCTGAATGTTCCTCGCGTTGCTGACGCTGTGATCGATTACATGCTAGCGCTGCCCGGCAACGAAGACGTGCAGTCGATTAATCCTCTGGTCGGAGAAACCAATGATGGATATCTCAACGACATTCGTGGCCGGCACGTTGGTCGCGAAGAAGTTTTTGCAGCATTCAAGAATGCGAAAGCCGGAGCAGTCGAGGAAGGAGCTGTAGGCGCAGGTACCGGCACGGTCGCATTTGGTTTCAAAGGCGGCATCGGCACGTCTTCGCGTAAACTGCCTGCAGCAGTTGGTGGTTACACCGTTGGCGTGCTTGTGCAAACGAATTTTGGGGGAATTTTAACGATTAATGGCGCGCCGGTGGGTCGTGAATTGGGACAGTACTACCTGAAAGAGGAGCTGGAGCGAGAAGAAAAGAAAACGCCGCGTGCTGCTGGTACGAGAATTCCAGAAGATGCACAATCTTCCGCTGACGGCTCGATTATTATTGTAATAGCGACAGACGCCCCTATCGATCATCGCAATCTCCAACGGCTGGCGGCGCGTTCAATGATGGGTCTGGCGCGCACCGGCGCGGCTGGGTCGAATGGCAGCGGCGATTATGCGATTGCGTTCTCAACAGCTCCCGAACTCCGAATTCGGAATGTTGCTAAAGCTCGTAATCAGAAATCGAGCGTAATATTGCTCTCAAATGAATCAATGTCGCCGCTCTTTCTGGCCGTAATCGAAGCTACTGAAGAAGCCATCTACAATTCACTGTTTCGCGCCATCACAATGACCGGCCGCGGACATACTGCCGAAGCGCTGCCTCTGAATCGAACGCTGGAAATCCTCAAGCGTCACGATGCATTGGATCGAAAGCTGAACCGGTAATTGTTTGACAGGTCAGTTCTGACTAACTAAAATACGCGCCACACAAAGACAGGAAGGACAATCCCCATGGCTCTCAAGATTCGCGTTAATCGGAAAAGTGTCGAATCGATGACCAGGCAGATTACTGACCAGCTTGGCGGTCTGATCAAGAGTGGCACTCTCGCGGTGGGAAGTTTGCTCCCAAGTGAACGTACGTTAGCTAACTCGGCGGGTGTCGCCAGAAATGTTGTGCGTGGAAGCTACGACTATCTGGAAAAGGCCGGCGTGGTCAAGCGCGAAGGGCGCAAAGGACGCCGCGTGATGTCGCGAACTTCGCGAAAGAAGGCGACGAGTAAGGCCGGAAGAAAGGCTGCCAAAAAGCGCTGAACCATATCTTCGAGCTGTCAGATATTCCCCAATACGTCCTCTCTGACCACCACATCCAGGGTGTTGCTTTTATCTAACTCGAGAGCGGAGTTTCCTCGCCCAGGGCCAGAATCTCTTGCCGAATTGCAGCTCGTTCAGCTAGCAAACGCACGAACGATCGGCGTTGCATAAGGAACAGCGTAAGCGCCGAGAGACTACCGGCAAAGCGGTCCAGCTCTTCGAAGAAGCGGACGGCAACATATCCGGCCAGCGGTGTAATGACTAACGTGGCCAGACCGGACGGCCATCGGACGATCTGCCAGGCTATTAAGGCAAGAAACACCCATGTCAATGGGAAAAAAAGCATGGCAGAAATGATCTTGAACGTCGAAATCACGTCCTGTTCGTCGCGCGACAAACGCAGCGAGAGATATCCAGCAAGCCGGTAGGCAGGAAAGTGAACCAGGGTGCCGAAGAATGCGATCGGGGCCAACAGCGCAAATACCAAAACGCGCGCGAGTAAGCCGAGTATTACTGTGGCGCGAGATGGTGGTAAAGATAGATCAGACGGATCGAGTCCCGCCTGTTCCAGCTCATATTCCAACCGCGCGAACCTGGTAGCGACTGCTTCGATTCGTTGTGGCGACCGAGTTCTATGGAACGTGTAGCCATCGAGCAAACGCTGACGCAACTCGAGCGAGCGCGTTATGGTCTGTCGCCCCGTTGGGCCATTTATCTCTTCAGCAGACAGAATTTTCTCAGCTCTTGCGATTAGCGCCAACGCTTCTTCGTGTTCAGCATGTAAGATCACTTCGCGCATGCCTCTTCGATTCGACTGGACAGCTCATGCACTGAGTCTCGCGGAGGGGTACCATCGGCATCCAGCGCGACCGGTCCAACCGGCAAAGGCTCGCCGAAATACAGCAGTGCGGAACTTCGAAACGTCGTTTTTTCAGTATAGTAAAGCCCCACTGGAACAATCTTAAGATTAATGACTTCGCCCGAGGAGACCGCAGCCAGAGCAATCCGCGCCGTGCCGGATTTCAGAGGTCTCAGCCGCGGTTCGTTATGTGAAACGCCCTCAGGACAGATACCAATGGTTCCGCCGCGTGCCAGAAGCTTGCGCGTCAGCTGTGAAGGTTTCCAGGTTCCGCGAAACATCCTGGCCTGCGTCTTGTCGGCGATATGCGGGCAGCGAGTCCAGCGCTCTCACGAAGTAGCCAATGACCGGCATGCGAAATAGCGGAGCTTTGGCGACGAAAGAAACGCGGCGTGGCGCAAGACACAACAGAAATGCCGGATCTACGAGTGCGTCGCGGAACATTTTGAAGACCGGCGACTTCGATGCGTCGGAAGTAGACTCGCAGAGCAAGTCTGAGAACTGCGCAAACAATTCGCCTGAACATGTTGGGTCAGTAGCAGTCCGGGGCACTAGCCCGACCGTCAGGGAGGGCTCAGTCATAGTCGCCAGCTAGCCGTTCGATGCATCGCAAGACCCGATTGAGCCCTCCCTGACGGTCGAACTAGTGCCTGGTCATTACGCCAGCCACTCCATTTGAAAATGCATTCCCGTCTCGCTGGTGCGCATGAATCCCAAGCGTTCGAAAAGATTGACGGCGCGATTGAATCTGATGATTTGCAAACGCAGAGGCTTGCTCGCATGCCTGGCTTCATCTTGTAGTTGCCGCAGTAAAAAGGTACCCATACCGGCGTTGCGATACTCAGGCAGCAGCGTGACATCAATACAGCGAATTTCGTGTTCGCGGCGATCCACAAACAACCGGCCTACCGGCCGATCTTCAAGAAGTATTATTTGATTGTTAGCCTGTCTGTATTCGCTGTCAAAAAAGCGTTGCTGCGCTTCGTATTGCATACGGAGAAATTCTTCGATGCGATCTTCGCTCCAGCCGAGCTCGCGCAGATCGTCTCCGCGGCTGCTCTTGTACACCTCAAGCAGAAAATCTTCGTCATCGATGGTGGCTGGTCGAAGTCGAATCGAGTTTAGAATGTCTGCCTGGCTCATGGACATGATTTTAGTCGAAGAAGATCCAGTTTGGATACGGGAAGCCAAAACGAATTAGCCCGAGTCTTTTGATCGCCATTCCAATTCAAAAGTGCGATAATGGGCGCGCTTTCCCGAACAAATCGCTGAAATCTGGAGAAGTTTCAATGAAGCGCTTTTTGGCCGTCTGTATTAGTTTGCTTGCCCTCGCCTCCCTCATCGTTGCGCAAGAACGCAAATTCACTATAGATGATCTTTTGAAGGTTCGTCGGGTAGGCGATCCGCAGGTGTCGCCGAAGGGCGATCTGGTTGCCTTTACGATTACCGAGATGGATAAGGCTGCGAACAAGGGCACAACTCAGATTTATCTCGTGCCGCTCAGTGGCGGTGAGATGCGCCAGTTAACGAACGATGAACATTCTTCTGCGTCGCCGCGATGGTCGCCGGACGGCGAGAAGCTCGCGTTTATCTCAGCGCGCGACGGCGAAGATCAGATTTGGACCATCGATGTCTCCAGTGGCGCTCCAAAGAAAATCACGACCATCTCAACGGGCGCAGGCGACCCGGTCTGGTCGCCTGATGGCAAATGGCTGGCTTTCGCTTCCGACGTTTATCCTGAATGCGATAATGATGTCTGCAACAAGAAACGGGCTGAGGAGAAAGCACACAGCAAAGTGAAGCCACATGTTGCTGATCGGCTGCTGTATCGTCATTGGAAATCGTGGAAAGACGATACGCGAAGTCATGTCTTTGTCGTTTCGTCACAGGGCGGGGAAGCGCGCGACGTCACGCCGGGTGATTACGATGCGCCTCCGTTCAGTCTCGGCGGGCTAACCGATTATGCTTTCTCTCCTGATTCGAAAGAGCTCGCTTTCGCGAGCAATCACGACAAGATAGAAGCGACGTCCACCAATGGAGACATCTGGCTGGTTTCCGTGCGAGGCGGCACAGCGAAAAACATCACGGCAGCGAATCATGCCTACGATGGGTCGCCGCGGTTCTCGCCTGATGGACGATACATTGCCTATCGTTCGCAGACAATTCCTGGCTTTGAGAGCGACCGCTTTCGGCTGGTGCTCTACGATCGAAAGACCAACAAAGCACGGTCATTAACGGACACCCTGGATTCGTGGGTCGATGAGTTCACCTTTTCTGCTGACAGTCAAACAATCTATCTTACCGCCGAGGAACGCGGCAAAGAACCGATCTATTCAGTTTCAGTCAACGGTGGTCCGGTAAGAAGAGTCATCGCTGAAGGTTTCAATGGCGACATTAGCCTAACCAGGAACGGCAATACGTTAGTCTTTTCACGCAGCAGCATGACGCGGCCCGGCGAAATTTACCGCGCGAATGCTGACGGCAGTGCCGCGACGGCGTTGACGACAACGAATGAAGCCTCTCTTGCGCCTTTTAGTCTGAAGCCGGCTGAAGAAGTAACCTGGACCGGTGCGATGGGAACCAAAGTCGCGGGTTGGATTGTCAAACCGCCGAACTTCAACGCGAAAAGAAAGTACCCGCTGGTCGTCCTGATTCACGGTGGGCCACAGGGCGCGTGGAACGACAACTGGGGTTATCGTTGGAATCCGCAAATCTTCGCCAACGCCGGCTATGTCGCGTTCATGCCGAACCCGCGGGGCTCGACCGGCTACGGTCAAAGATTTGTCAACGAGATTTCCGGCGATTGGGGTGGAAAGGTCTTCACCGATATCAGTAACGGCGTCGCCCAGGTTGCTGGGCTTCCCTATATTGATAAGAACCGCATCGCTGCTGCCGGCGCGAGTTACGGCGGCTACATGGTTGATTGGATCGAGGGCCACAACAACGATCCACGATTTCATTACAAGGTCCTCGTCTCGCACGACGGAGTTTACAACCTCACCAGCATGTACGGTGCCACCGAAGAATTGTGGTTTCCCGAATGGGAATTGAAGGGAACGCCCTGGACTAATCCTGCCATGTACGATCGCTGGTCGCCGCATAAGTTCGTGCAGAACTTCAAGACCCCCATTCTTATCATTACGAATTCGCTCGACTATCGCGTGCCCGAAGGCGAAGGCCTGCAGCTGTTCACCGCCGTCCAACGCATGGGCGTCGAATCAAAGCTCGTGGACTTTCCCGACGAAGGGCACTGGGTTCTCAAGCCGGGAAATTCGACCTTCTGGTACAACACAGTAATTGGATGGCTGGATAAACATTTGAAGTGAAGACTATCGGCCATGGATGAACACGGATTCTGCAGATAGGCCGCCATGATTATTTCTGATTCTTATCTGCGTCAATCCGTCTTCATCCGTGGCTGTGCGGCGTGCATGATCAGCAAGGACGATAGACTTCTCGCTGGAATGGAGGAACAGTATGCCCGGTTGGCTAAAAGCGTTACTGATTGTCCTGGTAGTCATCGCGGTACTCGTCGTTGGAGTCATTGTGGCCGGAGTTTACTGGCTATCGCGCAACAAGGACGCACTGATCGCGAAAGGCAAGGCCGTCGTAACCGAAGGTCGGGACTTTGGCCGCAACAGTGACAATCAAGGTTGCGTCGATGAATCGATTTCCCGTTACAAACAGGAGCCCGGTTTCACCAGCACGATCTCTACCACGATTTTCATGCGTGCATGCCTGGACAGCAGCCGCCCGACACCCGGTTTTTGTGACGACGTCCCTAAGCAAACTGAGTTTATAAAAAGCGCTCAATGGCGCACCTCGCAATGCCGTCGCGTCGACCTTGCGTCCGACAACAACTGTCAAAATCTCTTCCAACCCGTGCAACAGTTCTGTGATGAGCGCGACCGAAAATCGAACGACGGCAGCAACACAAACAGTTATTGAGCACGGAAATAACCATCGAAGATCGGCTCGGCCAACGTACAAGGCCCGGCGGCCCAAGCTTGATGCATCAGCACTGGGGCAAGCTGCTGTTCATGCATTGGCCCATTGATTCCGAAGTTCTTCGCCCGCTGATTCCTTCACAACTTTCGATCGATACTTTCGACGGCGCGGCGTGGATTGGCGTCATTCCCTTCACGATGTGGGGAGTTCGCGCCTCGTTCCTGCCGCCGATTCCAGGCACGAGCGCCTTTCATGAACTCAACGTCCGCACTTACGTGCATTTCAACGGCACGCCGGGTGTTTGGTTCTTTTCTCTCGATGCGGCGAATAGCCTGGCGGTATGGGGCGCGCGAACCTTCTATCACTTGCCTTACTTCGACGCGGACATGAACCTGAAACAAAGCGGGCCCGTGGTTGATTATTCATCCACGAGGACTGATTCGCTCACTTATGCTCAATTCTTTGGCCGCGAAAGGCACGGACTTTCTGCTGACTTCAATGCAGATCGTTTTCGTAGTCTTCCCCGCGCAGAGCTAAGTGTGAAGTGGACTATCGGCGAGTGTCTGCCGCAATCCGCGTCCGAGTCGCTCGCATTCTTTCTAACTGAACGGTATTGTCTTTACTCTTATCATAACCGCTGCCTTTACCGTTCGCGGATTTTCCATAAGCCATGGCCGTTGCGCAACGCGACACTTCCAGCCGACGAATATCGTTCAACCATGATTGGGTCATTGGGGGTACCGGAGCCCGCGAGCCAGCCTGTGTTGCATTACGCCGAATCGATCGCCGTGGAGATCTGGCGTTTGAAGAGACTTTGAAAGCGAGGCAGAAACCCGACCGTCAGGATGAGATAGGATCTCAACCAGCCTGCGCCAGCAGGCGATCAGAATGTTAGCCCCTGGCGAGGCGCAGCCGAGCCTGGGGAAACGTCTAAGGCAAATCAACTGAGCCTGCGGAGCTGGCGACAGAAGTCAACTCCACAAGTGCTCGTCCTCAAAATCGATTTGGTGTGCGCGGAGCTACGCCTTGAATTCATCTTCGAAAGACTGGTTGCTATGATGCTCCTCCTGGTTGCGAATGTATCGTCTCATCCGTTCGACTTGTGATTCACTCAGCGTGAATGCGCCGAATCGAGCTTGCCAGCCAAATCTTCCGACTGTCTGGCGTTTTGCCCAACCCGATGAACGGTGTTAGGACTGTGTTTGTCCCCAGGCTCGGCTGCGCCTCGCCAGGGGCTAACATTCTACCGCCTGCTGCGCAGGCTGGTGTTATCACTCCGGCCGCTCCAGCGGCGGCTCAACGGCCACGAAGTCATCTGCGAAGCGGTGCGCGTAATCATCAAGCAAGGTAGTCACTCGCTCGACCTTCGGCGAGCGCAGGATCAATCCGGCGTGGTGACGCTTCTTCACACGGTAGACGATCTCCGGGTCATCGTACGCTGAAGTGTCCGGGTGTTCCTGACGCGCGAGGGAAAGAATAATTCCCGCGTGCTCTTTACGTGGATTCAAACGCGTCCGCGCGACGTTGCTCTGGGCCGCAGTTTCCAAACGCGCCCACTCACGCCAAAGATTGATCCCAGACGCAGCTTCCAGAACGTCCGCGATGTAAGCGCCGCCGACACGCGAGGCGATCTCCAAAAAATAGAACGCCCCGTCGGTTTCACCCTTAATGAACTCTGCATGCGTTGCGCCGGTTTCCAAACTCATTGCTTTGATCAAACGACGATTGATTTGCAGCAGCTTACGACGATCGTCTGAGTTGTGGGCAATCGTTTGCGAGATGTACACACCGCCGGCATGTGCCACTTCCATCGGCGGCCGGCCATAGCGATTGACGCCCGCGAAAACTACTTTACCGTTATGGACCAGCGAATCTACATGAAAGACATCACCGCCAATGAAACGCGAGAGCAGATAATATGAGGCGCGCTCGCGCAGATTCTCCCGCTTATTCATCTCTTCGATAAGAGGCCAGACCTCCTCTGCCCGTTCCAGCTTTCTAATACCGATCGCTGAAACATCGGACCGCGGTTTCATCACCCAGGGCGGAGGCACTCGATTCAAATATTCGCGGATTTCTTCATCGTTGATCGCCGGCACAAATTCCGGCACCGTAATCCCGCCATCACGCGCTTTGATACTCATCGCCAACTTGTCACGGAAGGTCTTGGCGCGCGAGCTACTGAGGCCCGGCAGGCAGAGATGCTCGCGCGCCAGGGCGGCCACGACCACATCAAACTCTTCCAACGCAACGATGCGGTCGGGCTTCGCCTGGTGCGCAATATGACTAACGAGGTCGAGGTACAATTCAACCGGCGCGTCGTTGGGAACTGCAAACAAGTCAGCCAGAGCATCGCGCGGCCAGTCTTCATGCAGCATCTTCTCCCTGGTAATCAGGATGACGTTGCAGCCTTGCGCTTTGCACTCGCGCATGAAGTCCGCGCCTTTGAAAAAAGTAGCAAAGCAAATCACATTGAGCGCTTTAGATTGTGCTTTCGCCATGCCTAAGGTTGCGACAATATACAATGTCGCGTCCATTTGGTCAGCTTGTTATTCCAGGTCATGAAATCGAAATTTTATGCTGCACGACCAGTATGTTGTGCTATATCCTATCGCGCACGTCTGGTATTTACTCTTGAGAAGCTCCGTTACGAGCGGAATATTTATAGACTGCCTAAGCAAAATTGATGCTCGCTCCGGCAGAAGCAGGTTGCCCTTTTCTGCCCGAGCTTTCTTGCCGGAGAATGTATCGGAGACTATAAATATAAATATAGCGCTCTTACGAAGCGCACTCTAATAATCGATGATTTTTCGCGGTCCATACCCAGACGTCACGGTTCCTGAAGTCTCAGTCACCGATTTCATTTTCGGATCGATGTGTGACTTCAAAGACAAGCCCGCACTCATCGATGGACTGACAGGCGGCAGCCTTACTTACGCCGGGTTTGAAGATTCAGTACGACGCGTGGCTGCGAGTTTGCATCAGCGGGGCTTTGGCAAAGGCGATGTCTGCGGAATCTTTAGCGGCAACTGTCCCCAGTATGCGATCGCCTTTCATGCTGTAGCAATGTTGGGTGGGGTGAATACGACTTTGAACCCGCTCTATAGGGCCGAAGAAGCGGCATGCCAACTCAACGACTCAGGCGCAAATCTTCTGATCACTGCGCCTCACTTCATCGATAAAGCCCGCACCGCCGCAAAGCACTCAAAGGTTACGGAAATCTTCGTGTTCGGCAAAGCTGGAGGCGCCACGCCGTTCGAATCGCTCATGCAAGGCCACGGTGAAGTGCCACGAGTTGAGATTAATCCGCGCGAAGATCTGGTAGCTCTCCCTTATTCCAGCGGCACAACCGGCCTGCCGAAAGGCGTGATGCTCACGCACTACAACCTCGTGGCAAACATGCGGCAGATGGACGGCCTGGAATACTTTCATCATGACGATACCTTGCTTTGTGTCTTGCCGCTCTTTCATATTTACGGATTAGTCGTGGTGCTGAATATGGGTTTGCACCTCGGCGCGACGATCGTAACGATGCCGCGATTCGATCTGGAACAGTTCCTCGGCTTGATTGAAAAGTATCGCGTCACCCTGTCACACATAGTGCCGCCAATCGTGCTGCAGCTCGCCAGGAATCCAATCGTCGAGAAATATGATCTGTCGAGCTTAACGATGATCTTTTCCGGCGCGGCGCCGCTGGGCCCGGACCTTTCGCGCGAGTGCATGCAACGAATCGGCTGCGGAATTCGTCAGGGTTACGGCCTGACTGAAACCAGCCCGGTCACACACAGCAGTCCCGCTGATCCGGCAAAGATGAAACTTGGCTCGGTTGGCACACCGGCGCCTAATACAGAATGCAAGCTTATAGATCCGGTAACCGGCGCGGAGCTTGGCCCCAATCAGGAGGGCGAGATTTGCGTGCGCGGGCCACAGGTAATGAAAGGCTACCTGAATAATCCGGAAGCTACCGCGCGCACCATCGACAAAGAAAAGTGGTTACATACGGGTGATGTGGGCTATGCCGATCAGGAGGGGCATTTTTATATCGTCGATCGCGTGAAAGAACTGATTAAGTACAAAGGGTTTCAGGTTCCTCCGGCCGAACTCGAGGCGGTGCTTCTGACACATCCGGCCGTCGCCGACGCGGCGGTAATTCCTTGTCGAGACGACGAAGTCGGCGAGATTCCCAAAGCTTTTGTGGTTCTGAAAGGCGACGCGAGCGCTGACGCGATAATGGATTTCGTCGCCGACCGCGTGGCCCCGCACAAGAAAATTCGTGCCCTTGAGTTTATCGATCAGATCCCCAAATCCGCATCGGGAAAAATTTTGCGTCGTCTTTTGGTGGAAAAAGAGCGGGCAAAGATTAAGCACGGGATAGTAGCCGGACCGTTAGGGAGAGCTTAATCGGACAATATGAGCATACAAGTTTCAGCCGACAAAATATCTCGCGCCGTGCGAACTTACTTCCTGGCCATTCGGGCAATGGATGCGGATGCGTTCGCTAACGCCTTCGCCGAGGACGGGATGACATTCAATCCCGTTGGATCACCAGCCATCACTGGTCGTAATGCGTTGCGCGAGTTCTTCCAATCAATTTGCAACAACTTTAAGAGTATCGCCCTGGACGAGGATTTCATTTTTGTTGCCGGCAATGGCGCCGCAGTGAAATGGACCGGTCGTGGCACGAGCACAAACGATCGCGAGGTTAAGTTTGAAGGGATTGATGTTTTCGACATTAATGAAGACGGCAAAATCCAAACCGTGCGCGCCTACTGGAATCCGGCGGAGATGCTTACGCAGTTGTGAGTATTTAACCAAACTTCTATTTAGCTGCGGCCTTTGTCCGCGAAGATGTCACGTGGACAAGTTCGCCGTCTAACGATTGACGAAGGTTCTTTCCGAATGTCTCAAGTAGCAAGCACTGCCCCGGCCTGGGCGATTCCGGGATTCCTTGAAGCCCGCGAGAACAATCATCTATTTATCAGCGGCGCGGACGCGACCGCGCTTTCGTACCGGTACGGAACGCCACTCTTTGTTTTCTCTGAGCCGCGCATTCGCGCGAACATAGCTCGGCTGCAAGCAGCAGCCAGGAAAGTCGATCGGCCAGTCAAGTTTTGTTATGCCTCGAAGGCTAACTCCAACATGGCGATACTCAAGGTTGTGCGCGATGCCGGTATCGACGTCGAGGTCAACAGCGGCGGCGAGCTATACAAAGCTCTGCGCGTCGGCTTCCGGCCCGACCAAATTATTTTCAACGGTACCAGCAAGACGAACGAAGAGCTTGATGAAGCGGTGCGTGCGGGAATCTATTCGATTAACGTCGATTCAATTTATGAGATTGAATTAGTCGAGGATGCGGTGCGTCGTGCGCGGGCGGAACTCAGCTCCGGTCTAGCACCGGCGCGAATTGCTTTGCGTCTGGTCCCGGAGATCGGCACGCGCTCGCATCTCGGATTGCAAACGGCGCTGTTGACTTCAAAGTTTGGCATTTCGTCGTCAGAAGTTCTCGATGCGTTTCGGCGTGGCCTTCAAAACCCGGAACTGATTCATGTTTGCGGAATTCACATTCACGTCGGCTCGCAAACACCGGACGTCGAGCCCTTCGCCGAAGCATTCAAGAGCATGTGGAACCATCTCAGAACCATTCATCGAGAGACTGGTCTGACGCTTGAACACATCAACCTTGGTGGCGGCATTCCGGTAAATTATCTGCGCGATCGTTCGCAAGCGGACCAACTGCCGGAGCATGAGCGCGACATGCTCGGCGCTGATCTTGAGCCTTCCGCTGTGCTTTCTGAGGCGTTGCGGGTGGCGCGCGAATCGGCGCGCGATGCGGAAGCCGAACATTTGCTCGATGGTTTGACGATTCTGCTTGAGCCTGGTCGCAGTATCATTGCCGATGCCGGCGTTGTGTTGACGACGGTCCGTAATATCAAACGCCGCCCCGAAACTGATGATATCTGGTTGCTCACAGATGCCGGCTACAACATTCTGCTGTCAATGAACAATTACAAGTGGTACTACCATTTGATTTCTGCCTCGCGCGCAGGCGAGCCGCCGGCGGCCAAATACAAAGTGGCGGGCCCATTATGTGATTCCGGCGATGTCTACTTCGACATCGAGAGACATGGACGGTTGCCCGACTATCGTTTGCTGCCACCCGACGTGAAGCCGGGCGAAGTGCTCGCGCTACTCAATGCCGGCGCTTATTCTCTCGCACAAATGTTTCCGTATAACGGACGGCCGCTTCCGGCGGCATTGATGGTTGGGGAAGTCGGCAAAGCGGATCTAATAAGAAGGCGCGACAGTTATGAAGATTTGCTAACTAATGATGTTTGGTAATAAATCTGATTCCAACTTGAAAGGCGATCTGAAAACTACGAATTCCAATTCCAAATTGCAGATTCCAAAGATATTCATTTGCCGATGTGGAATCTGGAATCTGGAATCTGGAATCTTGAATCTGGAATTTGAAGTTTGAACCTCCGAAAAACTCAATGTGTTTCACCTTCCACAAAGGAGACCGAGATTATGCAATACAAACGCTTCGAAGATCTTCCGGTTTGGAATGCCCCAATCGAACTGGCTGTTCTCGTTTATGCCTTGACCTCAAGACCCCAACTCAATTCGCATCGGAGCCTGAAAGACCAAATCGAACGCGCAGCCGTTTCCGTATCAAATAACATCGCTGAAGGCTTCGAGCGTGATACTAACAATGAATTGCTGGCTTTTCTTTATATTGCTCGAGGCTCAGCCGGCGAAGTTCGCTCCATGCTTTCTCTTCTGGAACGCATCCGTTTATTTCAAGAATCCAATACCGAAATCAAAGCCCTGAAGGAAAAGGCAGAGACTTGCTCGAGGCAACTGAAGGGGTGGATCCGGTCCCTTCAGAATTCTGCTTTCAAAGGCGAACGTCATGTTAATAAGGAGACGAGGCGCCTCGATCAAGTGGCAAAAGATCGTGAGGAGTTTTTGAAGGAACTCGCCGATATCAGAACCAGGCGAGTAGCGCCCGATAAGAATGAGAATTGATTCGCGGTGCCGATCATACAAGGTGAAATCGAAACTCGAAACTCGAAATTCGAAACTCACAAACGGACATCTCGTTCGCGGTCTCGGCCTGACCGCCGCCATCTCCGTAAACGTCGCCAACATTATCGGAACGGGCGTATTCATCAAGGCACGGGTGATGACATGCAACGTCGTCAAGCCACTGACCGCGATTTCGGTTTGGGTCGTGGCCGGGCTTCTGTCGCTGGCCGGCGCCCTCACTTATGCCGAGCTGATGGCAATGATGCCGGAAGCTGCCGGCGAATACGGTATCATGCGTAAAGCTTATGGCCCGGCCTCAGGTTTTATCTACGGCTGGACGCAGTTTGTCATCGCCCGAGTCGCGTCCGCAGCCGCGCTTGCCGTCGGGTTCGCAATCTTCCTTAACGATTTCCTCAACGGTTCTTTGAAGCATCCGTATTTCACTCTGCATATCGCGGGAGACTTCGACGTTCCTTTTGGAGGACTCCAGCTCGTCGCGCTTTCCGCCATCGCGATTACGACCTTGATCAACTGCGCGGCCGTCAAGGTCAGCGGATACTTCGCAACGTTTCTAACTTCTTTGAAAGTCTTGCTGGTCGTCGGCGTGGGCGTCGGCGCCTTCATTTACGCCGGCGGCCATTGGGCAAATCTGGGTCTGGCAAACGTCGGTGGCGCTTGCGAAAGCGTCGCGGTCACCGGCGGTGGGCTGGCAGGATTCGGCGCGGCAATGCTCGGCGCATTGTGGGCTTACGATGGGTGGAACAACATCACCTTTATGGCCGGGGAGGTGCAACGGCCCGAACGCAATCTGCCTCTGGGTTTGATTGGTAGCATCTTGATCGTGATGACGCTCTATCTCTTCGTTAATTTTGGTTACTACCATGCGCTCACACCGACTCAGATTGCCAGTGTGCCTGCTTCTTCTTCGGTGGCCGCCGAAGTCGTAAAGAAATTTCTGGGACCCGCGGCTGTAGGTTTGATGGCGATAGGATTGATGATCTCTTCGTTCGGCGCGCTTCAGGCTTCAATGCTGGCCACCGCGCGCGTGCCCTATGCGATGTCGCGCGACGGTCTGTTTTTTGAAAGCCTTGCAAAAGTGTCCCCGCGCACGCACGTGCCGGTGCGGTCGCTGATTGTGCAGGGTGTCTGGGCGGGAGTAGTGGCGTTGTCCGGTTCCTATGACACGCTTACAGACTATGCGATTTTCGCGCTAACGCTGTTCTATGCCTTGGTCGCGGGCTCAGTGTTTATCTTCCGCCGCCGCATGCCCGACGCGCCACGCGCGTATCGCACCTGGGGTTATCCCGTGGTGCCGATCCTGTTTCTTCTGGTTATCGCAGCACTGGTCATTAACACTATTATGACTGCGCGTCGTCAGTCGTTAATTGGATTGGGATTGATCCTAATAGGTCTGCCGGTTTATTGGATTTGGTCGAGCCGAAAGGCCTATCGTGATCGGCAGTCTGCCGAATAGAGACAAGCAGGACAGGAAGGCCTTGGCGTAGTCCGCGAAGCTAACGAGCGAAAATTTCGGTACGGAACCGCTCGCGGTAGCGAGCGGGTCGCGGCGCAAAGCTTAAACCGACGTGTCAACCCAGTCGCTACCGTTCCCGGTTCTGTACCTTCTGTCGCCCGTTTCACGGGCTGAGAATTCACTTCGTTTCTGGCTTACCCAGCTCCGAGGTGCTGGGCTGTTTTCAACCGTCCGCGAGGCGGACTTCATCTGAGATATTCTCAAGAAAACCATTTTCAATAGGCAGGAACAGCTATGAATCCAATCAGACTCTTAGAGCTTCTTTTAATGCTGCTAGTGCTTTCTCTTTCTACGTCAGCCCAACAATTGCAGCTTGCTAAAACTTCGCCCGTGAATGTGGCGAACGCACTAACTCTGCAGGACCTGGTAAACGAAGCCGCACATAACGCGCTTACAAAATTCGCGGACAAGAAGCTCGCTGAAAATCAACTGGCGATCACGCTGGTTGATTTGCGAGACCCTCAGCATCTGGTGACAGCAAGTTTCCGTGGCAACGAGCGGATCTATCCTGCGAGCGTGGTGAAACTCTTTTATCTGGTCGCCGTCCATCGTTGGCTGGAAGACAAGAAGATCGAAGAGACAGCCGAGCTCAAGCGCGCCGTGCGCGACATGATTGTGGATTCATCCAACGAAGCCACGCAATACATCCTTGACGTGCTCACGCACACCACCGGCGGTTACGAGCTGCCGCCGAAGGAGATGGAAGAGTGGCAGAACAAACGCAACGCCGTGAACCGCTATTTCTCGTCACTGGGCTTCACGAATATCAACGTAAATCAAAAAACATTCTGCGAAGACGCTTATGGTCGCGAAAAGGTTTCGCGCGGACCCAATGGCGAGAATCGGAATAAACTGACCACGGATGCAACCGCGCGTTTGCTGACTGAGATTGTCACAGGCCGCGGCGTAACTGCCGCACGCAGCGCACAAATGATGGAGCTTTTGAAACGTGATTTCGCGGGTACATCGAAAGATCCGGATGATCAAGCGCATGGCTTTACGGGAATCGCTTTGCAGGGAATGACCGGAGTGAAGCTTTGGTCGAAAGCCGGCTGGACCAGTACGACAAGGCATGATGCGGCCTACCTTGAACTTCCGAATGGCGCCAAATTCGTACTGGTAACTTTCACGACTGACCACGCGAATGAGCGTGAGATTATTCCGACAGTGGCGCGAGTGGTGATTGACGGAATTGCCTCGATCAAGTGAGGATTCAGAAGAATTTTAATGCAGAGAACGCAGAGGTTTCCGCAAAGGTACGCAAAGACTTTGAGACCTTTGCGAATTCCTTTGCGCGCCTTTGCGTTTTCAAGCTAGCGGCATGATCTCGGATCTCTCAAAGTATCACTCGCCAATCACCGGGCTTTACCAGCACCCTATTACTCCTGGCGAATGGAACCAGTACCGGTTAACGGCTAACCAAATTGAATTCTTCAATACCAACGGCTATCTCGCCGGCATTAGTGTTCTCGACGACAAGAAGATTGAAGTCTTGCGCACAGAACTGACAGAACTGATCGATCCGAATCACCTTGGGCATCACCTTTTCTACGAATTCCACTCCAACGAATCGGCCGATCCCGCAACCGTGCTTTTTCACGCGCTGGGCGCGTGGCGCATTGCTCCCGGCTTTCATGATCTACTTTGGAACCCAGCGTTTCTAATGCCGGCGTCCCAACTGCTGGGTGGGGCAGTACGATTCTGGCACGATCAACTCTTTTGCAAACCTGCGCATCACGGCGGCGTGGTGGCCTGGCATCAGGATTATTCATACTGGACGCGAACACAGCCGATGGCGCATTTGTCATGCTGGATTGGCCTCGATGATTCGACCCGCGAAAACGGCTGCGTGCATTATGTGCCTGGCAGTCACCTTTGGGAGCTCTTGCCCGTCACTGGCCTCGCGAATGACATGCATGCGATTCAAAGCGTCTTGAGCGATGAACAGAAAGCGCAATTCAAACCTGTACCGATTGAATTGAAAAAAGGAGAATGCTCATTTCATCATCCGCTGATGGTTCATGGTTCCTACGCCAATCTCAGCGACCGGCCGCGCCGTGGCGCCGTAATCAACGTCTTTCGCGACGGCGTTCGGTCAGCTTCGAATGACCCGCTGTTGGAAGGCGTGCCACCGATTCCGGCCGGAGAGAAAATGGACGGGCAATTCTTTCCATTGCTTTTCGATCCTGTCGCGGTGCTTCATTAGACCTTCGTTTGCCCTTTCCGACACGCGGGCTACTGATAAGTACGTCATGGCGGTGTCGGTAGCCCGACCGTCAGGGAGGGCATTGTTCATCGGAATATAGATCGCTGGCGGTTTAATCCATCGAAAAGGATGACCGTCATGGCGGTGTCAGTAGCCCGACCGTAAGGGAGGGCATTGTTCATCGGAACATATTTAAGTCGGTGACGGGCTAATCGAGGAGGACAACGTCATGACTGCCACAAAATCTGTTTACAAAACCATCACGCCTGAAACTCAAGCCAGGCCACACATCAACGTCACTCCCCTAATCGATGTGCTTCTTGTAGTGCTGATCATTTTCATGGTCGTGTCGCCATTAAAGCCGGCGCGATTTCTCACGAAGGTTCCCGCCAAGCCTGATCCAAGTCTCACGTTGGAGCCGAACGACAAAACCCTCGTTGTTACAATCAAACAGGATCGCAGTTTAATGCTAAATCGGCTCAGTGATATGGGTTCAGTAAACGATACGAGCAAACTGAGCATGACGCTGACTGATCTTTTCCAGCAACGCCTTAAGAACCATGCGTATAGCTACGCTTTGCGCGATCGTGCCGACCTCCCTGAGGAAATGCGCATCGAAAAAACAGTCTTTATTAAAGCCCCGCGGTCGATTCCTTATGCCGATGTAGTTCGCGTACTCGATAGCATCAAAGGCGCCGGAGCGAGTCCCGTCGGATTGCAGATCGACGATTTATACTAAATAGCAAGCCGCAAGAAGCAGCAAGCAGGCCAGAGCGCGAGCGCAAAGCAGGATGGCTTTTTTGGCTCGCTCAAAGACGCAGGCTCACCATTCGTGTGCTAATTTCGGCTCTTCTCTGCGTAGTCTCCGTGAGCTCTGCGTCTCAGCGATGAATAGATAATGAATACGCTCACCGCAGAGACGCCGAGGGCGCAGAGGAAGCGCAGAGAATTTCAAGTCAGAACACTACCTGCTCACGTTCGGGTTACTGATAAAAAACTCCATCTGTTAAAATCAGAAAGCAATGTCCCCTCTAAAGTTTTAATTATATTCATTCGGGAGAGATGTCATGAAATTTAAGAATCTTTGGGTCAATAGCGCGTTGATCCTCTATTTGGCAATTGCTGGCGGCACGTTGCTTTCATCAACGGCCTGCAAAGGACGCAGCTCGGTGCTTGCGGAAACGCCGCCAACTGCGCCCGTCGCCGATGGGCGGCCACAGAATTCCTACGCGGAAGTCGTCAGTAGGGTCGCGCCCGCAGTAGTTACGATTCGCGCGGACAGACGCGTGCGCGCCCCTGAGCAGTTTCCATTTTTTGACGATCCGTTCTTTCGTGGTTTGTTTGGAAACCGCGGCCCACAACAGCAACAACCTCGGGAATCGCTGGAGCGCGCCCTGGGGTCTGGCGTGATAGTTGCCGGCGACGGCTATGTTCTGACAAATCATCATGTCATCGATGGGGCAGAGCAGATCAAAGTCGACTTGAATGACGGGCGCACAATGGATGCGAAGCTGGTCGGATCGGATCAGCCGAGCGACATTGCGGTCCTAAAAGTTTCTACTGACGGCCTTCCGTACCTGACTCCGGGTGATTCGGACAAGGTCCGAGTGGGCGACGTCGCGCTGGCGATCGGAAATCCTTTCGGCATTGGGCAGACCGTCACGATGGGAATCATCAGCGCCAAAGGACGATCGACCGCAGGGCCTGGTGCCGGCAGCTTCGAAGATTTTTTGCAAACTGATGCTCCGATTAATCAAGGCAATTCCGGAGGCGCTTTGATCGACACAACTGGCGACTTGATAGGCATCAACTCGCAGATTGTGCCTGGCGCCGGTGGCGCTAACATCGGAATTGGCTTTGCGATTCCGGCGAACATGGCGCGCAGCGTGATGGATCAGCTGGTAAAGAACGGAAAGGTCCGGCGTGGTCAACTTGGTATATCGGTCACCCGAGTAAATTCCGATCTGGCTTCGAGTCTGGGAATGTCTGAGACGAAAGGTGTGATTGTGAATTCCGTACGACCGGGAAGCGCCGCGGAACGCGCTGGCATTCGTCAAGGCGACGTCATCACCGCGATCAACGACGCGCCTGTCAACGACACGAATGCTTTTCGGAATCGGGTCGCAAGTAATCCGCCAGGTAGCCAGGTGACGCTCACAATTCTCCGCGATAATCGCGAACAGAAGATTCAAGCCACTCTCGGTGAATTCAGCCCTGAAACCGCGCAAGCGGAGCAACAAGGAGGCAACGAACAGAATTCACAGGGTGAGGGGAAGGTTGGGATCAACGTCGTGCCTTTGACACCGGATATCGCATCGCAACTTAATCTGCGTCCAGGAACCCAGGGCGTCGTGGTTGATTCTGTTGATCCGGCGGGCCCGGCTGCCGCCGCGGGTATTCAGCGAGGCGACGTTATCCAGGAAGTAAATCGGCAAACCGTTCGTTCTGCTGCCGATCTGCGCGCGGCGATTGCCAAAACCGGAAGTGGCCCGGCGCTGTTTTTGGTGAATCGACGAGGCGAAACCATTTAAGTCGCCATACGGCCGAGGGCATAAGACGTCAGGCCCTCGCCCGATCTTAGAAAGTCACACTCGAGACTTGGTGGTCCTAATTTCAAAAACTTCTTTGGGGGCTCCGTGTTCTCCGTGCCTCCGTGGTAAATAGATTCGCGGAAAACACCCACAACTCAGACACAGCGTGCACTGAGAATCACAAATCAGGACACTAGCGACACTCAAACTCTAGACTTTGCCGCCTGCCTTTGGTACGCTGTGTTTCATCGATAACACAGGATTGCATATATGCGCTACGTCGCAAATCCACCAAATCCCTGGCTGACGCATTCCATCGAATGGCTCGGCGAACCGCCCCAGGCAAAGATCGAAGTCTTCGAAGAAACTGAAACGCGTTCGATCATCAGTACCAACGATAGCCCCGACGTCGCTTTCGATCATTCGGTGAATTGCTATCGTGGCTGTATGCACGGTTGCACCTATTGTTTCAGCCGACCCACTCATGAATATCTTGGTTACGGAGCCGGGACTGATTTCGAAAGAAAAATTGTCGCCAAGGTGCGCGCGCCTGAGTTATTGCGATCTGAATTGATGAAACCGTCATGGAAAGGCGATCAGATCGTCTTCTCGTTTACTTCAGATCCATACATTCCGCTGGAAGCGAATTACAAGCTGACCCGCCGCTGCCTGGAAGTCTGCGCTGAGTTCCGCAATCCCATCGGGATCGTAACCAAGTCAGCCTTGATTCGCCGCGACATCGACGTTCTGCAAAAGCTTTCTGAAGAAGCGAGCGTAGGAGTGTACTTCTCAATTCCGTTTGCCGATTACGACATCGCGCGCGCTGTCGAACCGTTTGCGCCCTCGCCCAAAGCGCGCTTCGAAGCGATGAAGGCTTTAGCGGATGCAGGCATAGAGGTAGGTCTTGGCATTGCGCCGACTATTCCGGGGTTGACCAGCGATATTCCGGAACTCTTACAACGCGCGAAAGACTGCGGTGCAACCAAGGCTTTCATCAACATGCTGCGGCTGCCGGGAAGCGTGGCGCCCTATTTTGAACAGCGTCTGCGCGAGAAACTTCCCAGCAGAGCCGACCGAGTTTTAAATCGGATCCGCGAAGCCCGCGGCGGCAAGCTGAACTCCAGCGTTTTTGGTGAGCGGATGCGTGGCAAGGGCGAATACTGGAGCGCGCAGGAAAAGCTTTTTGAGGTTTACTGCAAACGACTCGGCTTCAACGAACATCGAGTCGGTAGCGACCGTCACCAACACACAAATACCTTTCGGCGACCGACAGCGCAGGGGTCGCTGTTTGGCTAAAAAGAACGCGAATTGAGCGCACGCATCCTGCGTGGGTCCGCAGGCATCCCTGCCAGTGCTCGCTGCCGGCGCTGCTTTAAACCTTGTGATTTTGTGCTGCTTTTGCTGGTTCTCCTATTTCTTCTTGTCAATTTGGAAACCTGATTCCATTGCCGACTATCTAATCTCCAGGGTTTGACTTAATTTAACTGCAGGCGTAAAAGGACTGTCACCGTAAATGTTCATTCCTGTTCGCGACCTCTGGTGGTTAGCCGCAGGCGGCGGCGCAGGCTACGGTGCGCGGTATATGAAGATGCGCATCGATGCCGCAGTTGCGGCGCGTCGGCACCTGCACGCGCCCGATCCAACCGGCGAGCTGCTCCGTTTGCAAACTCTATACGGCTACAATGCGCACTCTCTGGTGAGCATTGCTCCCGGCGCTTTGCTCTGGTCGACTCCGGACATAGACGGCGCGATCATCTATGGTGAGTTTGGTCGGGTTTGGCTGGCTGCGGGTGATCCTCTTGCGCCTCTTGAAGACATGGCTGAGTTGGCGACACAGTTCGCCGCATTTGCCAAACGAAAAAACCGCGTCGTCGCATTTGTTCCAGCCAGCGCCGAATTCGCGCGCATGGTTGCGCCCCGCGATTTCACGGCCGTGAAAGTGGGCGCCTCTCCGTTTTTCGATCTCAAGACCTGGAATCCGCGCGGCGATTCCGCGAAGAAAATTCGCGCCGGAGTGAATCAATCACGCCGGGCCGGTGTCAAAGTCGAAGCGGTGGGCGATAACATCGGCGCGTCGCTGAAGAAAGAAACTGCACAGCTTTGCATGCACTGGCTTGGTAACCGTCGGGCGGCCACGACGTTTGGATGGTTGGTCGCTCTCGATCCTTTTCTGCACGCCGACTACAAAAAGTATTTCGCCGCCCGGGTCAACGGCAAGCTGGTAGGGCTTCTCGCCGCCAGCCCAATTCCCGCGCGCAAAGCCTGGTACCTCGAGGACGTTTTGCGCGAGCTGGATGCGCCCCAGGGCACGGCAACCCTTTTGGTTGTAGAAGCTCTGGCCACGTTGAAGGCAGAAGGCGCCAGTCTGGCGACTTTAGGAACATCACCTCTCGTTACTGATGGGCCCAACGACGTGCCGACAGAACATCGCATGGTCGCGCGCGCCTTGGAGATGGCTTCTCGGCGGTTGGGCACCTTCTATAACTTCGAAGGACTGCGTCGCTTTAAAGGAAAGTTCGTGCCGAGCTGGTGGGAGAGCGAATACGCGCTCAGTCAACGAGGCGTCGCCATACCACCGCGTATTGGTCACGCAATTGTACGCGCGCTTGTGCCCGGTGGCGTAACGCAACTTCTCACTCGGCAAGCACTGCGCATCGCTCGTGGGTCAGTAGCCCGACCGTCAGGTGGGGCTCGGAGAGCAGTAGACAGAAGGCAGTAAGCAGGCGCCGGACCCGGGCAGTAGCCCGACCGTCAGGGAGGGCTTAAAGCAAGTAGGCAGAAGGGAGTAAGCAGGAGGCGAACAGGGGCAGTAGCCCGACCGTCAGGGAGGCTCAGTAGAAAGTAGGGTTCAGCACTGATTGACCAGGAGACACGTCACTCATCTTGAAAATGTAACCGAGTCCTTCACTCCTTCGTCTAAACTTGCGAACAGAAAATAGCTCGGGGTAATAGCCCGCTCGTCAGCAAGGACGTTGCTCCGGTAAGTGTGACAGTAGCCCGACCGTTAGTGAGGGCTTGGTTGGTTTTGGAGCTTTGCCCCTCGGCGCGTCTGCATGAAAAGACTGTTCTGATGAGAGTCACCGGCCCACTTAAAGAGCATTACGTCGGCTCTCGCGTTTCTCATCATCATCCTCAAGCCATCTCGAAATTTGTGACCGTCGACGGTGCGCGCCTGCACTTCGTAATCAAAGGCGCCGGCCGTCCCGTCGTCTTGATTCACGGTAACCCCGGTTCCTGCAAAGACTGGATCAGACTTTACAGCCCGCTCTCTGCTCGTTATCAGACCATCGCTTTCGATCGTCCCGGCCATGGTCACAGCGAGCGGCCGCATCATCAAGACATCACTGTAGACGTGCAAGCACGCATGTTGCGTGACGCGCTCAATCAACTCGGTGTCGAACGTCCGATTCTCGTTGGTCATTCATGGGGTGGCGCGCTGGCTCTGGTTTATGCGCTTGAGTTCCCGCGCGACGTGGCTGGCTTGGTGCTGCTTGCTCCGGCAGTTTATGAAAGCGACGACGGCGTCTCGTTTGTCTCGAAACTTCCCGCGCTTCCAATTATAGGCGACCTTGTGAACTTTCTGTTCACGCCGCTGATTTCTGGATCAGTAGTGAGAAGTGATTTGAAGAAAGCTTTCGCCCCCGATCCTGTGCCTCCACATTATCTGCGCTCGGTCCTCTCCGAATGGACGCGACCGAAGAAGGTCAAGTGGTACTCAGTCGACGACGCTTCACTGCTGGAAAGCTTACCCAGATTCACTCCCCGCTACTCGGAAATCCAGGTCCCGATTGCCATCGTGACAGGGGACTCTGACTTGATCGTTCCATCGGAGGAGAACGCGCATCGTTTGTCTCGGACCTTACCGAAATCACGCTTGAAGGTGCTGCCCGGGACCGGGCACCAGATAGCCTTCACTCGTCCGCAGGCAGTAATGGACGCTATCGACCAGGTGGAAGCGAAGGTAGCGGGGCAGTAGCCTGCGCGTCAGCAAGGGCGTCATTCACTGCAAGCGTGAAACACAGAAGCTGGGGGACAACGCCTCTGGATCGAGTCGAGATCATTATTGGCGTTGACTAGAGACACGAGGCCTGACTTCTCTTATAATATTAACGCACCGAACAATTTAATAAACCCCAGGAGACGCGGCGATGCTGATCAGAGATGTTATTCGCGATCGTGAGCCTTACTCGATGAAAGCTACGGCATCGGTCATGGAGGCGGCGGAGTTCATGGCCCGGAGGAGAATTGGCGCCGTCTGCGTCCTGGATGACGAAGGGCGTCTGATCGGCGTCTTTTCTGAGCGCGACCTCCTGAATCGAGTCGTATTACTACGGCATGATGCGTCGGTGATGAAGCTCGGTGACGTGACTAGTCCGCTGCGCGCGGTGATTCGGTGTGACGAAACTCCTCATCAGGCTTTGGAGCGCATGGAACAAATTGGCACTCGACATTTGCCCGTGGTCGATGGCGAGAAGTGGGTGGGAATGCTTTCGATTCGCGATTTGCTCCGGGTAGAACTTAGTGAGCAGGGCGATGAAATCAAGTTACTGCATGAGTATATACAGCAGTAGGTAGAAGGCAGAAGGCAGAAGGCAGAAGGCAGAAGGCAGAAGGCAGAAGGCAGTAGGCAGAGGGGAATCATACATTACAAAGATTGCACAGAACGATGGAAAGTTTCGGATATCTATTGCGTCTAATGCTGAGATGAATCGAATGTTGCCCGTCTGGCTCTCTTTGATAACCTTACTCGCCCTGGCGTGCAGCCATCCGCCGCCGGGCCGAGGCGCGGGTGAAACTGAAACATCCTCGCAATCTCAAACCAGTTTTAAAGTTGAAACTGTGATCGGCAATCTGGTAGTGCCGTGGTCGATCGTCTGGGCACCTGATGGCCGGATGATTTTCACAGAGCGGCCAGGACGTGTACGTGTGTATGAAAACGGAAAACTGAGGCCGCAGCCCTTGTTCACGGTGCCCGATGTCGAACCGAAAGGCGAGAGCGGCTTGATGAGCATTGCGCTGCATCCGCAGTTCGCCTCGAATCATCTGCTGTATCTCTCCTACGCATACAACACCAACGGTCAACAAGTGCGCGTGGTGCGCTATCGCGAAACTTCCAACGGTCTCGTTGATCGGACAGTCATTATTGAAAATATTCCGGCCGCACAATTTCACGCCGGGTGCCGGCTGAGATTCGGACCGGATGGCAAGCTTTACATCACCACCGGGGATGCTACGGAACGCGAGCTGGCGCCAAGGCTCGATTCCCTGGCGGGAAAAACCTTGCGGCTAAGCGATGACGGCACGGTGCCGAACGATAATCCATTTGTCGGCCAGGGGAACGCACGGCCAGAGATTTGGACTTACGGAAATCGCAACGGCCAGGGCATAGACTTTCAACCGGGCACGAATCTGCTGTTTGAGACTGAGCATGGGCCGAGCGGATTCGATGGCCCGGGAGGTGGTGACGAAGTGAACATTCTCGAGCGCGGTAAGAACTATGGCTGGCCGGTCATTCATCATCGCGCGACGCATGAAGGCATGGAATCGCCTCTGCTGGAATATACGCCGGCATGCGCGCCGGCTAGCGGCATGTTCTATCGCGGATCAGCGTTTTCGCAGTTCAAAAGCAACTTCTTTTTTGGTTGTTTGGTTGGTACGCGGATAATTCGTGTCGTGCTTGACGGACGCCACGTCATTAGTCAGGAGAATTTGCTGGAAAAGAAATACGGGCGGATTCGCGACATTGCCGAAGGACCGGATGGCTTAATCTATTTTTCGACCTCGAACCGTGACGGGCGTGGAAATCCCGCGGGTGACGATGATCGAATAATGCGTCTGGCGCCGGCGAAGTAGCAAGAGGCAAGATACCTGGGTTCCGCACGCAGAGTGCGTGCGCTCCATTAGGCGGGGAAATCCTGCGAGTGACGATAATCGAATAATGCGTCTGGCGCTAGTTAAGTAGAAGCAGGCAAGATGCCTGCGTTTCGCACGCAGGATGCGTGCGCTCCCAGCCTTCCGAAAACTCTAAATCTTCTGCGCCAGTACCGCGGTCTTGGTCCATGCTATAGCTTGAAAAGGCGGGAAGCGATAGTGGCTGACGACCTGGAAATATCGGTCAGTGGTCTCAGCGACTTCATCCGGCGAATGGGCTTTGAATCGGAAGAGCATTTCCAGGAACGTGGTCACCGGCGAAGGCCGCATCGGCAAATGCAAAAGATGGCCGCCACGGGCAATCACGCGCGCGAGCTCGCTCAAGCCTTCATCCAGCGGTACATACTCCAGCACTCCGCTAGTGACAATCAGATCAAAAGATTCGTCCGCGAACGGCAACGAGAGGATGTTACTTTGAGCGAACTGAACTTTTTGCTCACGATGAATGTCTTTGCTGACGTATTTCTGGGCGGTGATCATTGAGGAAGCAGAAAGATCGAGTGCAGTTAGCTTGACGGGAACCCTCAGGGTTCGCAAAAGCGCCAGCGTAAGGGTGCCCGTACCGCAGCCGGCATCCAAAACTCTCGCGTCCGGAAACACCGGCAGTGGGTGGTCCTCAAAATATTGATCCAGAGAACGTCCGTAGCCATTGAGCTTGAATGTCAAATCATAAAAGCGCGCGATTCGGTCATAGAACGAACCAGCCCGAGCTTGACCCTTGGTTGCCGTCAATACATATTCTGCCATTCAAACCTCGCGTATGATGTCGGTTTTTGCGGCGATTGAAATTCGCCCGAACTTTCGTAAAAAGTATAACCGCTAAAGCGTCGCGCCATTCTACCGCTCAAGCGCCGAATTACTCAAACAAAACTTCGAGTTCGAGCAAAAAGCGACTTAAAACGCGCTACCAGGGAATTCGCACGCAAGAAGCGTACAGTCGGGCCGTTCAGCCAGCGGTAAGTTGTAATTCTCGCCAAGAAGGAGACAAAACAATGCGGAAAAGAGTTTTGATGACTGCTTGTCTCGGTTTGCTGATTGCGATTATCGGCGTTCTGACGCTTCAATATGGCTCACGAACGGCACTAGCGCTCAGAAGCGTGGAGGCTCAGTCGACCGTCGAAGAATACAATCCCGAGCCGGCGATAGCAGAAAATGGCTTCTCAGTTGCGGTACTAATTGACGGTCGTCCAGTGCCCGAGTACGCGGCGCGCGGCCGCAGTTATTTTGAAGCTCTCGAAAATGCCGAATACGAGCTGCGCATACATAATTCGCTGGGCGCGCGCGTCGCGGTGGCGCTTTCGGTTGATGGTCTCAATACGATCGACGCCCGGCACACGAGCGCATGGGAAGCGCACAAGTGGGTCATCGAGCCTTACGGCACCATCTCTGTCCGCGGCTGGCAGATGAGTTCAGAGAATGCGCGCCGGTTCTATTTTACGACTGAACGCGATTCGTATGCGGCGAAGCTTGGACAGGCGACGAATCTAGGTGTGATTTCGGCGGTGTTTTTTCGCGAACGCAAACCATTCGTGATCCTACCGGTCACGCCGGGTCCGCCGCGGCGAAGTGATAAAAATGATCAAACGTCGGCTCCGGCACCGAGTTCCGCAGGCGAGTCTTCGGCGCGCGCCGAAAGCGGACGCGACAGAGCCAGGCAAAAGACCGTTCCTTATCCGCCTCTGGATGATGAATCTGCGGCTACGGGCATTGGCCGTTCAGTGCGCAACGACGTGCAGTGGATCAGGATGGATCTTGATTCGCGGCCTGCGGGCGAGATTACGATCCGCTACGAGTATCGGGCGGCGCTGGTTCGATTAGGAATTCTTCCGCGCGACTATCAGCAGTCGGATGTGCTGGATCGTCGCGAGCGCGCAAAAGGTTTCGAACCGCGCTATTGTCCGGTGCCGTAGACATAGAACCGCTCGTGGTGGCAAGCGCGTTAAGCTCGGATGACGCCGCGGTTGAAGTCTACCCGCTCGCTACCGCGAGCGGTTCTAACTATCTTCGCTTCAAATTCGAGTCGTAGAGCTGTCGGTAAGCGCGATAGTAAGACATGACTCGAAACACATAGTTTTTTGTCTCGCTAAAACCCACCTCGGCAGCAAAGACGCCTTCGTCGTTTTGATTTGAGCGAGCCAGCCAGCGAGCGACGTTATCTTCGCCGCCATTGTACGACGCCACAATTGCCTCGGGCAGACCGGTAAACATTCGGGAAAGCTCTCCCAGATATTCGCAGCCTACGGCAATCGACATCTCAGGCCGGTAAAGGGAATCTTCGGTTATGTTCTTGACGCCAGCCCGATCCGCGTACTTTTGCGCCGCGTCAATGGTCAACTGTAGTAACCCGCGCGCCGCGGAAGGCGATTTCGCGTTCGGCTTGAAACGGCTTTCCTGCTTCATAATCGCGAGCACCAGGCGAGGATCTAGTCCTCGCTTTTTCGCTTCGCTTAGAATCTGCACGCGATAGGGCGCCGGGTAATCCGCCGCAGCATCGGAAATCGTGCTGCGCACCGCCTGTGTTCGTTCCATTGCGCTCTGACGGGCGGCAGCATCCCCGGCCGAAGCTAATCTGTTAGTCGCGAGCGAACCGTAATATGAATTAGTGTTGTCGGGAATGATTAGATAAATACGAAGGGCCTCCTGCAAACGGCCCGCACGCTCAAGGCTGTGTGCTTTCAAATAAAGTAGTTCGTCGGCGTTTGTATTGCTTCCCTTCGGAAGGGGCTTTTGCAGCAATTCGTCAGCAGCCTGAACGGCGTGACCCCAATCCGCTTGTGTAATGTCCAGCCGGAGTCGCGCGAATACGGCGTTTGTCTCTGTCGCCGTCCCCGCAAAGTTTTCGCGCGTTCGAATAATCCAGGCAATCGCATCTTGGGGCCGTCCGGCTTCACGATAGCCATCGATGATATTCAGGTAAGCAGTGTCGATGCGCTCGCCTGCAGGATATTTTTCCACGTACTCCTGATAGCGGCCGGCGGCTTCTGCTCCCCGACCCATGCGCAAAAGCGACGAAGCCGAGAAGTTTAACCCTTCGCGTCCTTCTTTGGTTTGGGGATAATCCCGAGCCAACCGGTCGTAGATTTGGCGGGCGTCCTCGTAACGTCGCTCCTGATAATAAGACCGTGCAATGCCATACAGGGCGACAGGAACGTTAACGTCGTTGGGATAAGAGTCTATGACCGCCTGCCAATGTTCGCGGGCCGCCGCAAAAGCGCGGTTGGCGATGTAAATCCCAGCGCGGCGCATGTGCTCTCCGGCGGTTAATTCCGGCGACTTGATCTTGGCGGTGCGATTGAGATGATCGCTAAGGCGGATTGCGTCAAGTGCCGTGTCGCTTGCACTTTGTGAGTAAGTGAGCGAACCCAATCCAAACGCGACACCAAGTCCCATTAATCTCAGGAAAAATGAATAATTACTCCGGCCCATTTGTTAGATCCTCTTCCACAATCTCATAGCTGGTAACAATCTCAGCACTTCCACGCAAAGTCGCTGCTACGCTGCAATACTTCTGATCCGATAGTTCTATTGCTCGCGCCACCGCCTGCTCGCTAACTCTACGGCCAGTTACAATGTGTTTCACGTCAAAACGGTAATAACTCCGTGGGAAGTCATCGCGTCGCTGTCCAGTTACTTCGATGCGATAATCGGTAACCTGTTGTCGCTTCTTTTTCAGGATCGAAATCACGTCGACACCGGTGCAACTCCCGAGCGCAATCAGCAGCAGTTCCATCGGAGTAGCTGCGCTGTTTCGGGCGGAGTCTGTTTCAATTGCCTGCGCATGACCGGATGGCGTGCAACCGACGAAAAGGTCGTTACCTGCGAAGTAAATCGTGGCTTTCTTTTGGTTCTCGACCATTGGAAATCAGCAACTGCAAAAATCAAGAAAAGAATAACATGGCCGTTTTCAAAACGCAGATGAACGCGCTTCGGACTGTCGCTTGTAATGAAATTGCTAAGCGGGGGCTTCAGAGAATGATTTTCGTAGCAACCATTGCCCGATTCCGGCGAATCCCAAGTAGATCCCCCTGCAAGAGGTCGGTTAATCAAGCGTCGGCCATATTCTCCCAGCTCCCCCGATTCGCATTGGTACGACATTTGATTGCGAAAGTACACCGAGTGAATTTTGCGGACGAGAACCCAGCAAGAACAGGAGGACGAACAATGAACAGACGTCTCTTTTCAGCAACTTTATCGGTTATCTGCCTGGTAGCCGCAGGCGTGTTGGCTCAGGCACAGCCGCAGCGAGCATATCGAGGCACCTATCAATCGGTGCGAGAGTTGATTCTGCGCATCGAAAACCGTTCAGATGCGTTCCGCAATGCGGTGCAGTCGTGGACGAACAATAACGCCAACGAAACCTATGCGACGAACGAGGACGTAAATCTCTTCGCGCGGGATTACGATGCCGCGCTACGGCGGCTGGCCGATCGTTTTGCCCGACGCCAATCGACCGCCCTGGACGCGCAGGAAGTGTTGAATCGCGCGGACCGGATAGATACTTTCCTGCGGCAACATTCGCTTGACATAAGAACGCAAAACCTTTGGTCAAGCATGCGCGTTGATTTGAGTCAGCTCGCTCGCGCATACAACGTCACCTGGCCGCAGACCAGCGGAGCATATCCAGCCTCTGGGAATCGGCCCTACGGCAACCGCGTTGCAAGCAGACTAACGGGAACGTTCCGCCTCGACATGTCGCGTAGCGACGACGCGGGCGCAGCTGCTGAACGAGCGACTCGCGACATTGCGCCCAGCGAACGATCGCAGGTCCGCGATTTAGTGGCTCAACGACTTCAGGCGCCGGATCAGATCGCAATCGATGTCCGAGGACAGAACGTAACCATAGCGTCAACACGCGCCGCGCAAATTACTTTCGATGCGGACGGTCGCGAACGCGTGGAAACAAATGCCAATGGCCACACAATCCACTCGCGCGCCAGTCTGAATGGCGATCAGTTGATTGTTAGTGCCACCGGAGACCGAGGTAACGATTTCAGCGTGACATTCGATCCGATTGGCAATGGCCAGCAGCTAGGCGTCACTCGCCGCGTTTATGTTCAGGGCCTGACGCAACCGGTCGTAGTGCAAAGCACCTACAACAGGATCTCGGATGTAGCGCAATTCAACATCTACAATCCGCAGAACTATCCAGGCTATCCCGCTTCGACGGGCGGTTTTATCGTGCCGGACGGCGTGCGCGTCGTGGGTGTGCTTGACGATACGGTCTCAACACGAACCGCCACAGTGGGTGATCACTTTACTCTAAGAGTGACCCAGCCATCCGAATTCGATGGAGCAACGATCGAAGGCCACATTTCACAGGTGGAGCGTAGCGGACGCCTGACCGGACGATCGATGATGACGCTAAATTTCGACAGCATCCGACTCCGTGACGGTAGAACCTACAGCTTCGCAGGAATCATTGACGGTGTCCGCACTGCGAATGGTGAGATCGTTCGAGTTGATACTGAAGGAACGGTCAGAGATACAAGCCAAACTACAAAGACTGAACAACGCGCGGCAATCGGCACGGCGGTAGGCGCAATCATCGGCGCCATAGCCGGCGGCGGAAAGGGCGCGGCCATCGGTGCGATACTCGGCGCCGGCGGTGGCGCCGGCTCGGTGTACGTGCAGGGACGAAATGAACTCGATCTGGAGCGTGGCACTGAAATTACGATCCGCGCAGGAGCTCCGGCTAATACGCCTAGATAACCAGGCTGTGTTGCTCTTTACTGAAAGCGCACTGACAGGTGCGGTGGATACGATCAAACGATCGCGTCCGCCGCTTTTTTATGGCCACGTTTGTTTGCGTAGTTCGCGTTCGGTATCTTCGCGAACTCGCTGTTCTGCGCGCGCGCTTTCAAGTCCCAAAGGAAGGTGCTTTCGTCCTTCGTCCAGCCGCTGGAGCATATAGTTAGTCTCGGCCCAGCTTGCGCCTCGACTGGCAGCGGCCTCGATCATCTGCAGGCGCGCCTCTGCTTCAGCGCGTCTCGAGGACCCTTCCTGTTTGATCGCTTCCAAACGCGCGCGATCGCGCCGCAATTCTTCGATCAAGACCGTGGTGTCCGGGGCGTTCAAATATCGCGCTCGGTTAATACGTCTTTCGACTTGCAGCAGGTCGCGCCGCGAATTTCCGACCAGGCGCGACGCATTCAATCGCAGCGCCAGGGTCTCGCGGTAAGCATCAGCGAGCAAAGGTTGTCGCTTCTCCATCTCCTTCAGAGTGCGGCGCTCGCCGCTGGTGAGTTCGGAAACAAACCACGGGACTTCATCGGCGGTGATGCCGTCAGATGCCAGCCGCTCACGCACACGACGGTGCCATCTCCGGCGTAGCAGAAGAAGGATGATCGTTATAACGATCGCGGCTATTAGCGAGAAAGGAAATGAACTGAGAGCCAGCACAAAATAGACGGTCGCTCCCCCGGTCATTAAATAAATGAGGCCCAGCAGAGCCGGCGGTGTCAGAGTTACCAGGAGCAGAGCAAGCCACGGCACCCATCGCCATAATTGACTGAGGCGGCGGTCCCGCGGGGTGAGCTTTCCCGGCTGATCAGTCGTGGTTAGTTCCATTGCGTCCGAGCGTGGATCATACCCTGACAGCAAAGGCCAGGCCAATTCTCCGGACTCCGGCTTTGGTTGGGCGTTGCGCTTGTAATATCATCCCCCGTGTAATGCAGGAGTGGACACCGAGTTGGAATTTCAGAAAGACCTTTCTGGTTTTCCTGCTGGCGTGTGTTTCAGTGGCGGCGCCGGTTGTCGGAGGGCAGGGCCGCGATGGATCGGCACGGAATCGCGGATCGGCCAAGCCGATAACCGTTCCGGTCACGCTTCGTTTGTCGAAGCCTGTGGAAATGCGGGTCGTCGATTTTCTGCTCCGTGAAGATGGCGAGATGCAGACTATCCTTTCAATTCGACACCAGAACGATAATCCCATGACGCTGGCAATTTTGCTTCAGGATGACCTGGTCTCGTCGATTGGCAACGAGACTCGTGGAACCGCTGAATTTATTCGCCATCAACCAACCGGAACCCGAGTAATGATCGGATACATCCGATCCGGCAGCCTGGACGTTCGGCGCAAATTTACCACCGATCTGGAGAAAGCAGCCGCGAATTTACGGCCGCCCCTGGGGATTGCGAGCGCCGCTCCGTTTAATCCGTACGTCGAGATCATCGAAGCGTTGCGCCGCTTCGATTCGCAACCGCTGGGCCGCCGCGCGATTATTGTTGTCTCTGATGGGCTCGACGTTTCCCGCGGTATCGACAGCTCGAGCCCGGGGCAGAGTCTGGATTTGCAACGCGCAATCACGGAAGCGCAGCGCCGCAGTGTTGCGATCTATTCGATTTATGTGCCCTCGGCCGGAGCCGCAGGCAATCAGTTCCTGGCAGCAAACGGACAAAGTTGTTTGGAGAAGCTATCAAGCGAAACTGGTGGTCGCGCTTTCTTTCAAGGCACGGGAGCGCCGGTGAGCTTCGATCCTTTTCTGAGGGAAATAGACGCCTCGCTCGCGCGGCAGTTAGCGCTCACGTATCTTTCAACTCATACCAGCAGGGGCTTTCATCGCCTCGACATCAAACCACTGGAACACGATGTCGAAATTCGCCATCCCGCAGGCTATACCCGTTAAGACTTGCGATATTTCGGCGACGCGTTGCCTGCCGCCGGCGCATCTCTTTGATTTGCAGTTGCAGCTCGAGCAAGTGCATGTCGAGCGTGAACCTCAGATCGTTATTCAGCTTTAACCCGCGAGCAAAATCCTCCTCCGCCGCATTTTTCTCTCCTCGTGTCTGGCGCGCGAAGCCCCGTTCCGCATACACCAGCGGATTACGGTCATCCAGCGAAATGCTCTTGTCAAAGTCAGCAATTGCAAAATCGACACTGCCATCAATTAACAAAGCGCGCCCGCGTTTGAAGTAGGCTTCAGCATCGCGTGGGTCAAGCTTAATAGCGCGATCAAAATCAGCCAGCGCTCCATCAAGTTCCAGCCTGTTTGATCTTTGGTAACCGCGAGTTAGATAGGCTTGAGAGATGTCACGGTTATTGGTGAACAGTTGCGGTTCAAGCTCACCTGCAGTTTCGTAATCGGCGATAGCGCTATCGAGATCATCCGCCGCTCGCTTTGCGTTTCCACGATTCAGGTAAGCCTCCGCAAGCTTTGGATCTGCAGTCAAGGCTCGATCGTATTGGATTATCGCGCCCGCAAGGTCGCCCTTGGCGAAGAGTTCAATTCCTTTCTTGACGAACTTCTTCGCAGAGCCAGTATGCTGCGCAGAAATAGCCGGCGGGGAGAATAAGAACCCAAGAATCGCAAGCGGTAACAGGCGCTTCATGATCACCTCCATAAAAGAAAAGCGATCCTACCAAACGTGCACTGCGCGTTTTCGTATCTTGTTACTGCACCGTAGCCGGCAGCAGCGACCCGCGCCGGTCGGTTGCGATGGCCCAACCGTCGCCAATCTTTCCAATCATCCCATGAAAATGAATATCGGTACCCGATAAAACCAGGACTACGTCCCCGGCCTGATATCGCGGATCATCAAGACGAAATCGAATGACTGTCGCTTGCCCGTTCTCGTTCTCAATCGTTTCGAATGAAAATTTATCGGCCTCGACCACATAGGTCTGGGCATGAGTTGCTGTTCTTTGCGGATCCGGCATAGTGATCTTTCAGATGTCAGTTACGGACTGAAGTCAGTGATACTACTGGGGCGGCTAGTGGGATTCGGACCCACGACCTCCTGATCCACAGTCAGGCGTTCTAACCAACTGAACTATAGCCGCCAGAAACTTCTTCGATTAATTCAAATTAACAATATGTTTTCTCACGACTCTTTACGTTTACACCAGTCATCGAATTTGTTCAAGCTTGTCGATGTCGAAGTTCACCGTAAGCCCTCTCTCAGACTTCGACCTTCGTCCGTCTACTTGCCCGGGGCCCTAACGGCTTCTGCGGCTTTGGACCTTCCGAGACGCTCACGACAGTTACTTTGAGTCTGGCAAGTTTCGAGAGGTTGCAGTATGCTTCGCGCGCCCGACGATCCTTTTTCCCTGGAGCTGATCATGAAAACAAGGCTTTCCCTACCAAAAATCCGTCTGTTTGCTTTGGCTGCTGCAACTTTCTTTGCAATCTGGCAGGTTTCGCTTCGTGTTCACGCGCAGAAGCCAGAGAAGCCCAAGACTGCGCACCCTTCGGCAGCCACTGGAGTTGCCAAATCCAACTCTGCAAGTAAGACAGACATTCCGCCCAACAACGCGGAATACGCCGCCAAAGTGAAAGAATATACGACCGAATCTTACTTCATGACTGAGCTTGTCGATCACTTGCCGGCATCAGACAAAGTCCCATCGCCTGACAAAGTTCTCGGTTATGCCGTCGGCGCGCCGGGTCATCTAACTTACACGAAGGATCTGTATGGCTACTATCGCGAGTTGGAGAAGACCACGCCACGTGTGCGTACTTTCATCGCTCCGGAAAAGAGCGAGGAAGGAAAAGAGCAGATGCTGGTCGCGGTCGGGGACGAAGCGGCAATCGCGAAGCTCGATCGTTATAAAGAGATTACTGCGAAGCTCGCCGACCCGCGGAAGATCAGTGATACCGAAGCCGAGCAACTAATTAGCGAAGGGAAGGCTTTGTATTGGGCTTCCGGATCGATTCACTCGCCGGAAACGGGCTCGCCCGAGATGTTGATGGAACTCGCTTACCGGCTCGCGGTCGAGGAAACTCCCTTCATTCAGGCTATTCGCAGGAACGTCATCGTTCTGATTACACCAGCTCTCGAAGTAGATGGTCGCGATCGGATGGTCGATACCTACAACTACCGCAAGGCGAACCGGGACAAACAGGCACCACCGTTAATCTTTTGGGGTCACTACGTGGCACATGACAATAATCGCGACGGATTGGGCATGGCGCTCGCGCTGTCACGCAATCAGATGAAAACTTTTCTTGAGTACCACCCGACGATCCTCCACGACCTGCATGAGTCCGTGCCTTTTCTTTACACCTCGACCGGTACCGGACCCTATAACGCGTGGCTCGATCCAATTGTAATTGATGAATGGAATCTGCTCGCCTACCACGAAATCGAAGAGATGACGAAACGCGGTGTGCCCGGTGTTTGGACGCACGGATTCTATGACGGATGGGCGCCAAACTACATGTTCTACGTTGCCAACGGCCATAATTCGATTGGTCGCTTCTACGAGACCTTCGGCAATAGTGTCGCCGACACCATGGATCGAACAGTGAGAGCGGAGGCCCAACGCGATTGGTTCAGACCCAATCCGCCGCAACCGCGTGTCAAATGGTCCCTGCGCAACAACATCAACCTGCAAGAGTCAGCGATCCTTCTGGCCATGAACTTCGTTTCGAATAACAAGGATCGCTTTCTCAAGAATTTTTATTTGAAGAGTAAACGCTCGGTCGCGAAAGCCACGAACGAGGGCCCAGCAGCCTGGGTCGTTCCAATCGATCAGTCTCGCGTAGTTGAAGCGGCGGATATGGTTAATCTACTTAGGCTGATGGGTGTTGAAGTTCACACCGCCGATAAAGATTTCGCAGTAAAGGATCAGAAGTTTCCTGCCGGATCGTATGTGATCCGCATGGACCAGCCTTATTCCCGCATGGCGGACATGCTGTTGGACACGCAGTATTACAACGTCAACGACCCGCGGCCGTACGACGATACCGGCTGGACGCTTGGAGCGCTCCGCAACGTTAAGACCGTGAGGCTTACCGAAAAGAGTGTGCTGCAAACGCCAATGACACTCCTGACCCGCAATGCAAAAATTGCCGGTAGCGTAAGCGGTGTCTCATCTCCCACGGCGTATCTTATCAATCACAACGCAGAAAATACGCTCATGACGCTGCGATTCAGGATGAAGGATTTCAAAATCGCGGCTGCCGAAGATCCGTTCGAAGCGAACGGTCAGAAGTTCAACGCCGGAACCTTCATCATTAAGTCGGCCGACAATCCCGGTGACTTGCGACAGAAGCTAGCTGAGGCGGTCGCTGATACGGGTCTGAAAGTGATGGGCATTGAGAAGCTGCCCGAACTTAAGAGTCACATGCTGGCAGTTCCGCGCATCGCGATTCTTCACACCTGGACAAACACGCAGAACGATGGATGGTTCCGAGTTGAATTCGACCGGCTACAAGTCCCGTATACCTACATCTCTGATCGGGTAATTCGTGAGACACCAAATCTGAGAGACAAGTTTGATGTGATCATCTTTCCGCCAGTAGGCGGCTCTGCTCAGTCGATTGTTAACGGTATTCCGATGCGCGGCGCACCAATCCCGTGGAAAGGATCGGAAGTTACTTCGAACATGGGATTAGGACCGGATCAGACCGATGACATTCGCGGCGGTATGAGCTTGCGCGGCATCTTGAATCTCCAGAAGTTTGTCGAAGAGGGCGGGCTCTTCATTCCTGTAAGCAATTGCACGCGCGTAGCAATTGATTATGGGATCGTGACGGGCGTGGCGATCCAGGATCCGCGTCAGTTGCAAGCACGGGGGTCAGTTTACAATGCCACGTTTTCCGATCGTCGTAGTCCGATCGCGTACGGCTATGCGGAAACACTCCCTATCTATTTCAATCAGTCGCCGCTATTCCAAGTCGCTGTGGGCGGGCCAGGCAGCGGGCCAGGTGGTGGCGAAGGCACCGGCACCTCCAGGCCTTCGGGCCGCGGCACCCTCACGGATCCTGACATCGTCCAGGCGATGCCGCAGGTAGAGCCTGCTCCGCAACGGCGACCGGGTGGCGACCAGCCTACTGACGAGCAACGACTGCAACAGGGACCTTTTTTCACGCCCCCGGCGTTGAGACCACGAGTCGTCCTAAGGTTCGCTTCTGATGAAAAGAATTTGCTTGTAAGCGGAATGCTCGCCGGTGGTTCAGAATTGGCGAATGCTCCGGCGATAGTCGATGTTCCGGTGGGTCATGGACACGTAATAATGTTCGCGAACAATCCCATGTGGCGTCACCAAACCCAGGGTAGTTTCTTTCTGCTCTTTAATGCGGCGCTGAATTATGATCACTTGAATGTCGGAAGAGATCGTCCGAATGGTTCTAGAAGTGAGGCCACTCGAGCTGATGAAGATAAGTAGCTAGCGACGGCTCGATCGCGGACCGATGAAATGGTGCCCCCGGCAGGACTCGAACCTGCGGCCCTCTGCTTAGAAGGCAGATGCTCTATCCACTGAGCTACGGGAGCACTGACTTTGAGAGCGGATGTTAGCACGCCTCAAAGGTCACTCCAACAAGTGCTTTATTACAAATGAACAGGCTGCCGGACCTGAGATCCGGCAGCCTATTGCCACTCAAAGATAAGATTTTGCTTTACGCCGCCCGCGTAATCTCAGCGGCTTCCGCATAGACACGCCGCCCATTAAGAGCATCGTCGATGATCTCTCTAACAGCGGAAATGTCGGGGTTGACGTCCATGCGATCACAAGCCGCGAGATGCCGAATAATACCTTCGGTAGCAATCTCCAGCACTGTGCCGGCCAGCTTTGAAAAGCGCCGAGCCTGGATGTGATCAATTCTCTGAAGCCGCTCAGCCAGCGGCAGGCCCCTGTCAAGATTCACGATTTGATACGGTCTCCTTCTAATGAACTACGAATCACTTTCCTTTTAACTAACTATAGATGTCCGAAAGACGCCTCAGGATGCAAACTCCTTGCGTTTTCTAGAGATTTGCACAGTAAAAACCCATGAGAGGGTAGATAAGAAGCCTAAGTTGTCTCCGCAGAACCCGAAACTATAACATGAACTTCGTTTCGGCGCTAGCCCCTTTTTTGGCCTCTATAGTCGGCCTCTATAGTTGGTCGCGTGGGGCTGTTAGGCCTTGTCGATTTGAACAAAGTTGGTGTTACTTAGATTGGGCTTTTGCCTGAAAATAAAGGGAAAATGAGCGAAAGCGCCGGAAGTATCACTGGGCAATGACACTACACCGGCGCTTAGATACCTTGCTGGATAGTCTGGAAAAACAGCCCGCGTTGTTATTTTCTGGGAAGGACCGAGTCCTTCATAGCTTTGCCGACGCGAAACTTTAGCGTTGTCTTTGCGGGTATCTGGATTGTTTCCCCGGTTGCGGGGTTGCGGCCTTCGCGCGCTTTGCGCTCGGACCGAACTAGTTTTCCAAAGCCCGGAAGCACAAACTCTCCGTTGGATTTAACTTCCGAAGTTGCCAGGTTTGCCAGATCCTCGAACAATTGTTTCACCTGGGCACGCTTCATTCCAGTTCGCTCCGCGAAGTAGTTGATTACGTCGGACTGGGTCATGCGCCTCTTGCCTGTCGCCGTGGTCGCCATTTGTGGTGTCCCACCTCCAAAACATCAACAAAATGAAAAAACTGTGCTGGCAGATATATCACAGACGCGGCAGAAAGTCTGCAAGAATTCTCGGCTTTTTGGGCAATTTCGTCAAAAAAGTTAGACCTTGGCAGGTTGCGACTTTCCGCAAAGGTCAGGCGTCGACGACGGCGACCGCATCTGGAACGACATGAGCCGGCTCTGGCCGCGAGACGCGGGTGTTGAAGTAAGGCTTCTCAGCAAATCGAAAGAAGAGCCAGGCAAATAGTATAGTCAAAGGAGTTGTGATGAAAACGGCCGTTGCGAGTTCCGAAAAACCAAGAAAACCAAATTGGTATGCCTCCATTATTACTAACTCGTGAGTGAGATATAACGAATAGGAAAACACCCCAATAATCGCTAGATAACGAATAACAGACGGAGTGTGTACCTTGTTTCGCCAACCTTTCTCTGCCACAACAAGAAAGTTTACAAGAATGAAAAAGCCGAATCCCCACAGCGGATGAAGAAATAGCCAGAGAACGTCATGCAGCATCCTGTTATGTGCCTCGACAAATGGAAGCAAATAAGTCAGACCAACCGACGCCAATAGCGTTACAAAAGCTAACCTTATTCGGTAACACCAGGCTGGTAGCTGCACGAGTCCATACATTGCCTCGACGCTTAGGGCGCCCAAAGCCCAGGTGAACCAATGCGAGGCTGCCGCTTCGGCTATCGGAATGTCAATATTGAGTCGTTGACGAATCGCAGTACTTGCTACGAACCAGATAACGCGCGCCAAGACACAGGCTAGCAACGTGCGAGGCCAGCCCCAACGATTACGTAGAAACAGAAGCAGGAAGTAAGCGAGATATAGTTGCTCTTCGATCGCGAGCGTCCAAAACACTCCATTTATGTTGTAGACAGTGTGTGAGTCGAGGTTATGCAGCATGAGGATATGAAGGACTAGATCGCAGACATAAAACAGAGTGGCTTCAAACTTTGTGGTGAATCCCGCAATCAAAAGATATAGCGTTAAGGCGATCAGGTACGGCGGGTACAATCGCTTTATTCGTCGTTTCCAGAAGGCTGTGAAACTGGTTACCGATCTGTGTTGACTCTGTGCACGCGCGCGCGAAAGGTGAATACAGAAACCCGAAATAACAAAAAACAGAAAAACGCCAACGTAGCCAAATCGAATCATCGGCAGGAAAGGGGCCGCCATCCATCGAAGAACGCTTGGTCCAAACTGAGCTTTGGGTCCTATAGTGTGATAAAGCACGACACCAAGCGCGGCAGCGCCGCGCAAGGCATCCACGCTACTAAGCCGGCCTGCTTGTCGCTCCGACGCTCTATCGCGTCGCACTACAAAAGTCGCGCGTTGGAGAATTTTGAAGCTCAAAAAATTTGCGGTTGCAAGAAAGGCCGCGTGATGTGGCCACAGGTTGGAGGTTCCGTAACTATTTGGTCGGGGCGAGAGGATTCGAACCTCCGACCTCTCGGTCCCAAACCGAGCGCACTACCAGGCTGTGCTACGCCCCGTCTTTGTCTAAAAAAAGCGTCTCGCTTGAAGCTACTCGTCATTCTAGTCAGCATGAAGAGCGCTGGTCAAGCTTTGCAAGTATTCATTCGCGCCTTGCAGCGCTTGAGCTCGGTGACTGATTTGATTCTTCACCACCCTATCCAATTCGGCGAAGGTCAAATCGTAACCGTTGGGCACGAATATTGGGTCGTATCCAAAACCTCCGAATCCGCGGGGTTCGGATGCGATGCGCCCTTCGCAAGTCCCAACGGAAACATTTAGAAGATTTCCCGCGGCATTGACAATCGCGACTGCGCACACAAAGCGAGCTGTGCGTCTTGACTCATCAATGCCAGCCAGGTCAGCTAACAAAGAGTTCATTCGCGCTGCATATGAAGCAGTTTCGCCAAGATAACGAGCAGAGAAAACGCCGGGAGCACCGTCTAGTGCATCAACTTCTAAACCCGAATCATCTGCCAACGTTAACAATCCTGTTTGATCGGCATAGCCGATAGCTTTTAGTACTGCGTTTTCCACGAACGTTTGGCCGGTCTCTGGGATCTTCTCAACAGAGGGAAAATCGGCGAGGCTACTAATCAAAAAAGGTAAATCTGTGAGTAGCTCTTCAAGCTCGCGAAGCTTACCTGAGTTTCGTGTAGCAACCAACAGTTGATCAGATGAACTCAATGCGAGTTCTCCGGAGCAAAGTTTACAAGAAGGGATCCCAACAGACCGAAAGAAGATCGGGAGGTCCAATCAAAGCCTCTGTCCTTCAATAACGTAACAGTCACAGCGTACGGCAATGATCGGGACGCATTGTCTACGGCTGCTGCATTAGTTGAAAAGATTGGTCGTTCGGACTGTGAGAATAACTCTACGAATGAAATGGCAGCGTGATGGTCATCGGTAAAAGTGGCAATGCTGATTGGTAGTGAAACATCTATCAGCCGTTGCGCGCGCCTGAATTGATCGATCGAGGTGACGGATTGAGACTGCGCCTTTGCTTGAAGACAACGGCGCACGCCTTGGTCGGGGCCAATAAGGAAATAATTGTCGATGAAGCTTGCCGCCCAACTGTCGGAGCTTGAAAGCAGAAGTTCAGCATCGCCGATCGTTTCCGTTTTCGGGATTGGCCCGAGTCGCTGTTGAGCAAGCTTGCGAAGACTCTGCCGATCGAACGCTTCGGCGATCAGCACGGAAGGCGACGTCTCGTCGAGCCTAACAGTTTCCAGCTGAGGGCCGACCGAGCGCACGAAAGTATCTGGATCTTCGATTCCGTACGGCCGGAGTAAATTTCGTAGGAAGGGCCGCGATGCAATTGCCCCCAGCACGTTGGCATGCGAGGAAATTGTAGCGTTCAGGTCGCGCCAAAAGCCGTCAGTGTCACGAAAATGATAAATGGAAACCGAAAACGTCTGTGACGGAATAAAGACAAGAGGGTTGTCAGCAGCTCTACTTTCCGGGACCACGTCACCACGAAGCTTGTCAGTGATACCTTCAGAAAGCGAAAGAAAGCAATGATCCTCGGTTCCTCCGTCTGCGAAACGCGAACTCCATCCCAATCCATCAATGAGATTGCCAAAGGTGTCGGCAAAAATCTGGGCAACAGTTTCTCCGTTTGAAGAGTTGCCGGCCCGGTAAAGCGCCCATGCCCGGAGAATCGGCTTTATACCAGTTTTGGAGATAAATCCGAATACCGATGCATTTGCCGCGCCGACCCTTCGCTTTAGATCTTCAAGTTGTTGGTTGCCGGCAAGCGCTGCCGACCTTCCGCGATGAACTTCGACACACCGCAAGACCAAAGTTTCGTCATTGCCGACAATTGCGACTGTATCGACAAACGCCATGATGACATGACGAGCGCCGTCCGACGCTGACCATTTAATGAGATCAACTCCGTCAACCTGGTTCTGCGAGCGCGTTGGTTGTCCGTATATGCGTTTTGCAAACTCATCGACGCGTCTTTCTAACACTGGCCGCATTCTTCGCTGCATGGTGTGAGTTTCAATCACTAAAGCAGCGAGCGGTTTGATTGTCAGCGTCGTGCCACCCTGGTTTGCCTGCGCGTCAGTAAAGACAACGGCGACTTGCGCGCGGGCTAGCAAGACCGAGTCCGTTGAACCAAATCCTGTCCATCTCGCTGCGCGAATCAGCCAGCGATTCGGCAATAGGTTCCGCCTTGCGTCAAGGGGCACAGCAAGGGCTTTCCATGCCTCAGTGCTTTCAATTTGATTGGCTACTTCAGTGAGGTTATTGGCTTCGATGAATGCCAGACACTCGGCTGGCACGTAGGCTGCCATATCCGACTGCTTAGGCTGGCTCCAAAGAAACCACCCGGCCATCGCGGCGACGGCTGCAAGTAAAACTGAGACTCTTATGCGACGGCCTGCAATCAATGGTTGGCATCGTAAACCGTGATTGTTTTCCTGGCAAACAAGGCCATGTGCGAATCCTTCTTTCATGATTTTTCGCCAGCCGATTTCAGAACTGATAAAAGATTAGTTCAGCACTCACGCGGCGGCTTTCATTGCGTGCGCTCGTGGCGATTGGACTGCTAACACTGGAAGCAATCTTCTATGAGCAGCGTTATTCCTTGCATAGCAATCGGTTAAAAATAGCAAAATCTTGTTGACAATCTTTGGCGCCGTATTGTAGCCTTGCTTCGGCGGACGAACGCTGGGCCTTTTCCCAACTGGTGCCGCTTAATTCTTCAGCCCGTCGACACGGTCGCCCCACCCTTCGCAATCAACGCGAAGATCCAAAAACAACGCGAGATTACAAATGAAGAAGATAAATTGCTGCAAAGTCAGATCACTGCGTGTTGGCCTGTCCCGCGCACGTCGCGCCCGCGCTCGTGTTAAACGACAGCGCCTGCTCATGTTCAAGATTGCGAGGAGCCATTGATGATGTGGAAACGAGGAAACAAAAGCATGGTTGGCGTTGACATCGGCTCGAGTTCAGTCAAGGCCGTGGAACTGCAAGGCAAGAACGGTGTCTTTCAGTTGCTGAGTCTTGGCTATCAAGGTTTGCAGCCGGATTCAATCGTGGATGGCCAGATCATGGAGTTGAACTCCGTGGCGAACACAATCGGCAGCATCTTCAACGAGCACAAGATCAAAACAACGAAAGTCGCCGCAGGCGTCAATGGACACTCCGTGATTGTTAAGAACATTGTTTTGCCGCAAATGACGCGGGACGAACTCGAGGAATCATTCTCGTGGCATGCTGAAGAGCACATTCCCTTCGACATTTCGGATGTCAATCTTGATTACCACGTGATGGGTAGTTCGGCAGACGCCATTCACGTGTTGATGGCCGCATGCAAGCGCGACAAGATTGCCAACCTGAAACAAACGATTCAGCTCGCAGGCAAACAGCCGGCCGTAATTGATGTCGACGCTTTCGCTCTTCAGAACTGCTATGAGTTGAACTACACCCCACAACCCGGCCAAGTCGTGGCCTTGCTGAACATAGGTGCTTCGACAACGAACATTAATGTCTTGAACGGTGTTCGTTCGGTCTTTACCCGTGATGCTACGTTTGGCGGCAATCAGTACACGTCGCTGCTGCAGAAGGAACTTGGGCTGACATTCGATCAGGCGGAACAGCTCAAAAGAGGAATGCCAATGCCCGAAGGAGTAGAGCAGCGCGAGATCGAACCGATCCTTGATACAGTTTCAGATATTCTCGCTCTCGAGATTCAAAAAACGATGGATTTCTATCGTGCCACAGTCGAAGACGGAGGATCAGCAGTCGAGAAGATTTTGATTTCGGGCGGCGGATCGAAGCTGAAGGGCCTGATCGGATTCCTCTCGAAAAGGTTTGAGATGCCAGTCGAGATGTTCGATCCATTTCGCAAGATTAACATCGACTCTCGCGGCTTCGATCTGGAATACATGCGCGAGATGGTGCCAGAGATGGCCATCGCGGTTGGACTAGCGCTGAGAGGAGTTGACGCGCGGTGATTAAAATAAATCTTTTAGATTCGGTAACGGATCGTACTGCCAGCGTTGCGTTCGTTGAAGACAAAGTCTCCAGCACGCGAACTCAAACTTTCCTGCTGGGGCTGACGGTAATGGCATTACTGGTGCTTGGCATGGGTTATGACTATGTAAGCGCAAATGCCCAATTTCAATCAGCAACCAAAGAACTGGATCAGCAGAAACGAATCAATGACCAAATGAATGCCGTGAAGCGCGAGCAGGCAGAGCTGGAAAAGAAGATCGCAGACATCAACTTTCGGGTTGATGCAATTCAAAAGCTGCGAGCTTCACAGCAAGGACCCAGTGCTGTCTTAAATGAAATTAAGGCCCGCTTTGACAGTGTGCCGGGTTTGTACCTGCGCAGCGTCGAGCAAAAAGATACCGAACTCATCATTAAAGGGGAGTCCCCCAACGAAGCGGCGGTCACGCGCTTTGGACAGAGCATGGAATTTTCCTCGGGACTCTTTTCGAACCTCAACATAGAAACCCAGAGAGAATTAGCGCAGTTAGCCAACAAGAACGCAAAAGGCGCGCCCGGCATGGTTCAGCAAGATCCGTCGGTGCCAATACCCGAGGTTGTGACGTTTACTATCAAGTGCAACTACGCCAGCAATGGGGTACCGCAAAACGCTGCTCCCGCGACTCCCGCGGCCACAAATCACGTTGCCAAGAACTAAGATTGCTTGCAAGAAATCGAATAAGGAAAAATCATGAAGATAGGAAATCTTAACGGCATTCCCTGGTATGCGAGGTTCGGTATTTTCGTCCTCATCGCCCTTGGTATGTATGCCGGCTTTTGGCATTTCGTGACTAGTGGTACCCGCAAACAGACCAAGGAGCTTGAGGCCCAGATCAGCGTGCTGCAAAAGGCAAACGCGGAAGCGCAGATTGCTTCGCAGCGTCTCAACGAATTCCGCACTACTTACAAGAATAAGCAGGAAGAACTGGAAGAGCTGCGCGCGCTGTTGCCCGAGCAACGAGAACTGACGAAAGTGCTTGAAGGAATTCAGGACCGCGCGCGAGCGACCAGTATTTCCGTGAGGAAATTCTTGCCGAAGGATGATGTGCAACAGGATTTCTATAGCGGTAAGAAAATCGACGTCGCCGTACAAAGTTCGTTCAAGGGACTGCGCGCGTTCTTCGATCAAATGGCTCGTTACCAGCGCATAGTTTCGATTACAAACTTCGAGATTAAGCAGATGGACAAACAGTCGCCCAACAAGACTGTCGAAGCTCGCTTTGATCTGACCGCCTATTATGTTTCGAGTGAGAAGTTGCAGAAGCAGGGCGCCGGTCAGCCCAACGGCACGCCGCCAGCTCAAAGCCCGGCCACCAATCAACCGGCTACCGCCGCGAAGTAACTTGCCGTCGCCGGCTTCATTCAGGAAAACAAGATGAATTACAAAGACACCATTCGTTATGCAGCCAGCTCAGCGCTAATTTTCGCCGCGGTTTATTTGGGCGGGCTGATGGTTACGGCTTCAGCGCAAACGCAGAGCGCAGCCACGAAAAAAGCGTCACCGGAGAAAAGCGCCCCACGCGATCCGTTCAAGAAGTACGAGGCCGTCATAAAGCCGGGCAAAGCAAGTTCCAAGATGGAAGCTCCGTCGATTCAAGCACGCATCGAACGCTACCGGGCGCAGAAGATGGCCGCGGCGGCCGCTCATGTTGCGCCGCCAAAGCCGACGACGGCTTTGCTTTTGAACGAGTTTCAAGTTACCGGTATTTTTCAAACGCCACGCGGTTGGGCCGCGATGGTTGAAGCGACGCCGATAAAACTCTCTTACGTTATCTATCCGGGCGAGAACTTCTTCGATGGTCAGCTCGTGGCGATTGAAGAGAGCCGCCTCAAATCACTGCGCCAACCGAGCCCCGCCGATGTTATGAGCTCAACCCCAGCCGCTCCCGCCAACGTTCCGGCTCCTGAGTCTGTGAAACTAGCCTCGCCGGCAAAGCAATAGCGAACGAATTTTTTGGGCCTGACGTTGCGAAAATTTGTCTTTGCAAACGGACGGTCCTGATGCGTGACGAAAGCTCATGCAAAGCAGCACTAGCTTTCTTCACTTTGACAATAAGACTGAACTGCCGCATTTGTGCGGCGCGCGCTTTGAATGTTCATTTTTCAGGCATTTCGAGCGAGCGCGCGGCGGAAGTTCAGCCAAATCCCTGAGGAGGGAATAATGCCTAAGCAGCCCCTTAAGTCTGTAGCGATTAGAACATGCGCGCTAGCGTGCGTCGTAGGTTTATCACTTAATACTTTTGCCATCGCGAGCGGCGCAGCCACTCGCACGCCGACTGAGTCCGTGAGGATCTCGACCGCGACATTGGCGCCCGAACAGAATCCATCGCCGTCTCCGACTCCGATGCGACCTGGTATCACTCCGGCGAAAGACAACATGGCGCAGCAAGTCGATCAGGGGCGGCGCTATGGAATGTCGGGATTTGTCGGCGAGCCGATCAATCTGAACGTGGTGAACGCTGACATTCGTGACATCCTGAACTATATCACTGAGCAATACGGCATCAATTTTGTGATCGACAGCTCTGTGGGTGCAGTTCCGGTCACCGTTAATGTGCAGGACGTGCCGTGGAATTATGCTCTGGATGCGGTGCTACGCGCGAATAAGTTAGGAGCGGAAACCAACGGAAATATCCTTCGCATAGCGACGTCTGAAACGCTGGCCCGGGAAACGGAGACGCAAAAGTTGATCAACGATGCGCGTCTGGACAATTCGCCGCTGGTAACTGAATTCATTCGGCTGAACTACGCACGTGCCGTGGGCACCCTGGCGCAGGCGGCTGGCTCCACGAGCTCGTTCGCGGGCGGCGCGACAAATCTTAGCTTCAGTGGCGGCGCCGGCGGCGATGCAACCGGCGGTAGCGGCGATCAGGGTGTGCTTCCGATCATCAAGCGGCGTCTTTCGCGGCGCGGCTCGATCGAAGTCGATGGTCGCAGCAACACATTGATCGTCACCGATGTGAAGGAAAACATCGAATCGATTCGGCAACTCGTCACGATTCTGGACATGCCGGAGCCACAGGTCGAGATCGAAACGCGCATCGTCATCGCGCAACACAACTTCAGCCGCGACCTCGGCGCCCAGCTTTCGCTTGGCGTTGCAAACCTTACGCGAGGCGGTCTAGCAAATGTCACAACGTTGCCGAGCACGTCAGGCACGTCAAGTGGTGGCAGTGGTGGGGGCTCCGGTACTGCAGCTGTGAATTCCGGTCCAAATCCGTTTGGAGTCTTTGGAGGTCTGGACGGAACGCATCAACCCCTTGGTAATCTCGCCGCAGCCGCAGCCACAACCGTCATCGGATTGACTACCGGTTTATTTGGCACGGCCCAGATCAGCGCTTTGATTAGTGCAGCGGAAACACGTGGCGAGGTTAAGACTGTTGCGACTCCGCGCGTGACCGCTTTGAATAATCGCCCAGCGCAGATCGAGAGCGGATCACAGATACCCGTGCAGACAACTCAAGCTGCCGATAGCGGTAGGTGGAGTTCCTGGAATTGACACGCAGCGCATGCAGTCTGAAGTCCTGGTGCCGGATGGAGGTACTACCGTGATGGGTGGGGTGCTCGCCGATCAGGAAAGCACGACCCGCCAGCGCACGCCTGGCGTTGCCAGCATTCCGATCCTTGGTAACATGTTCAAGCGCAAGACAGTTTCGAAAGACTCAACCGAAATTCTGTTCTTCATCACGCCGCACATCTATCGGCCTGATTACTTTGGCCATCCCACTTCAACTACGCCGACGACAGGTCCAAAGACGACGACGGTGCCTCAGCCCGTGCCGCTCGGCAATCCGCAGACGAATACGCCGACACCGACCCAGTTGCAACAGCAGGAAAGACCGGAATCGAATACGCCCACCACCCCGGGAGTAATCGGCGCTCCGGGTGCCAACTCGCCGAATCCAGCAAACACGGCGCGACCAAATGCGTTGGGCGGTCAACGGCCTGACCGGTAGGGAGCGCAGGTATGTTTCCTGCGGTACATGGGTATCCCGCCCGCTGCATGTGCAGATAGTTGCAATGTTCAAACAAACTCTGCAAACCATCGTCGAAAAAACCGACGGCAGCCTCGGCGCCCTTATCATGGGCGCCGATGGTTTGTCTGTGGAGAGGTTCTTCTCGGAAGAAGGTGCAGAAGCTAATCTTGACGTCGCCGCCGCCGAGTTTACTTCGCTGGTCCGAGGTGCGATGAAATCAGGCAAGGATTTGAATCTCGGCGGGCTTCGCGAGTTAGTTGTCTCCCTGGGCAGTGTCACACTCCTTATGCGCCTGTTCAATAAAGACTATTTTGCGGTACTGGCCCTAAAGTCGGACGGCAACCTCGGCCGCGGACGATATGAATTGAGAAAGGCTGAGCTTCAGCTAGCGAAAGAGTTCGCTGTGTAAGCGCGTTGCCGAAGCCCGACCGTGAAGGTGAGTGCCTATTCTGAAAAAGGCTCCTGACATTTGTCAGGAGCCTTTTTCGTCTTGGTCGCGCGGCGCTCTCAGACTCAAGGCCTGAAATTGCAGCCGCAGGTCTCTCCTGCTTGTTGCTGTTGGTTGCAGCTCGCTGCGCAAACAGAGCATAGACCTCCGGTCTCCTTGGTTGATCTAAACCCGGCAACTCCGACACTCGGAACGTGCCGAATCGTTCAACAATTCGAATTCTACGATCCTTTATCTATGGGCCTGCATTCGCTGATGCTTACCGCCTTCTAACTCCTGTCCGCGGCTTCTTTACTTTGGTCGATTTACTCATTTACGATTGTGTCTCTACCTGGATCTATTCTCTTGCTATGCGAAAAGTTGCACCGCTGTTCGTGACTGTAACCACCGCCGCTCTACTGTTCTTTGGTTTAGCTGCCGCCATTTGCGCTCAAAATCCGATGACGCCCGTAAATCCCACAATGCCATCACAGGAACGGGAGACGCAGAAGGATGCGCTTTACTCCGAATATTACGAGCATAGAAAAATGCCTTCCGCCGAGCACCAGAGAATTGCCTACGAATTGGGCAAGGATTATCTGCGACGATATGGCGGCGATGACCGGGACCCGGATGTTAAAGCGGTACAGAAATTCGTAGCCGAATATGAGCGCGTGCGCCTTCAGTACGAGCTCGATACCGCATACAGCGCCAAGAATTACGGAAAGGCTTTTGAAATTGGCCGTCCGCTTCTGAAGGCAAACCCGGCAGACTTTTATTTCCTCGCTCTTCTGGTTGAAGCAGGCTATGAAAATGCGCTTGCCGGCGACACGAAACTAAACGCCGAAACCATCGATTGTGCGCGCCGCGCGATTCAAGTTTTAGAAGGCGGCAAGCTCACGAAAGCTGATCCGTTTAAGAGTATCGAGCTTGCTCGCGGCTTCCTCAACTTTGCGCTGGGATGGTTCGTTAGAGATCAGGCGCCGGTTGAAGCAGCCGCTGCCTTTCGCAAGGCCGCACAATCCGACAGCCCATATCGAAATGATCCCCAGATCTACTACCGCCTGGGCATCGCCATTCTCAAAGGCGAGTTCGCACAACTCTCTGCCGAGTACAACGAAAGGTTTGGCAACAAGCCGCCGTCTGAGGAACAGCAAGCACTGCTCGCGCGGATTCAAAAACTTGCCGAGCAGGCAATCGACGTCTATGCTCGCGCCGTTGCCCTGAGCACTACTCCACAGCAACAAGAAGCCCGCAGCAAAATCCTGGCGCAATTAACCGCGCTCTACAAAAACTTTCACAATAACTCTGACGCTGGGCTCAATGAATTGATCGCGGCGGTCTTGAATAAACCATTACGCTAGCGCTTGATTGACCCGCTGGGTTACTACGAGCGATTAGCCCAAGGCATTCAGCGCCTGGACTTTTTGAGGAATTGATCCCCGGCGCGATGCGCCAGGCTATTGTATTCACTTCTTCAACGTGAAAACCACCGGCTAGCCCATGCGGTAATGGCTCTCATGCGGTACCTTGCGGCATCCTCACACTCGGCATCAGACGAAGAATGATTCGCTGTCGTCGCGCGACACGCTTGGGATTCACCTGTGGGTTGAAGATTGTGCGCGGGTTGGGAATCATCGCCGAAAGAAATGCGCCTTCGCGTGCATTCAAATTCGCTGCCGGCTTGTGAAAGTAATATTGCGAAGCCGCTTCGGCGCCGTAGATACCATCGCCCCACTCAATTACATTCAAATAAAGTTCAAGGATGCGGTGCTTCGGCAAGTTGCGCTCCATGAAGTAGGTAATGATTGCTTCCTGACCTTTGCGCATCAACGAGCGTTCGTTTGAAAGATAGAGATTCTTAGCGAGCTGCTGCGAGATCGTGGATGCACCGCGCTTGAAGTCCGGCATATTCGGCAGCCACGAATCGTTCTCGCCTTCCTGCTTCGCTTCCTTCTCGGCTTCTTTCTGCGCCTGATCCCAGGCGCGTTGAATTGCGACGTAGTCAAAGCCGTGATGCGTAGCGAAGTTCGAATCTTCACCGGCGAGCACTGCCCGCTGAAGGTTGGGCGAGATTCTCTCCAGTGGCGTCCAGATTTGAACTCGCCTTGGCTCGATACCTTTGCTGCGGGCTTCGCGGTTGCGCGCTTCAATCAAAGAGGTCGTTGCCGGATTCTGATTACCAAGTGCGGACACGCGGGGAAGCGTTACAGCCTCGAAAATAAGGCCGGCGAGTACAATGCCGACAATCGCATAGATTAGATATCTGACGATCCGCAACATAGTCGAAAGATATTAAGGGCTCACGTTACAAGTCTCAAGCCCCTCGTTTTGCTACTGAAAGATCGCGCGTTTTCTGAGCCATCCGCGGCGGAGTGTTGTATCGCACAATGTTAATCAAAACATGTGTTCGTTTGCTGTACGAGGCCCTCTCCCTAACCCTCTCCCAAAGGGAGAGGGAATCTCCTTAATATTGAATCAAACTTCCCTCGCGTTTCGCGCGCCGCACCGCACGCCCAAATACCCACAGCGAAAAGGGAAGCAGCACGGTGAGAAAAACAAGCAGTGTGAAAAACGGCTCGCGGACCTCTGAAAACCCCTGTCCCTCGATTAGCACGCGTCTAATGCCGTCGAGTCCGTAGGTCGGTGGGAGAATCCGAGACACAGCGGCCAAGCCCTCGCCTGCATATTGATTGATTAGTTGTGTCGGAAAAAACACGCCGGAAAATAGCGCCGCGCCAGTCCCCAGGAACACTCCAAAGGGATCGCCCCGCTTGAAGACCATCGCAAAGCTTGCGGAAAGAATTCCCAGACACGCAAGCACCATCGTTGTCAGCAGCAAGAAAACGAGCGCGAGCAAGAAGCTGCCGCGATAATGAACGTCAAAAAACAGCCAACCGAAAAGCAAATACAGAAATGAGAAGAAAGTTGCTTGCACAAAGTCCCAGGCTGAGCTGGCAACGATCACCGTCGGTACACTTATTGGAGTCATCAGCACGCTTTCGAGCGTTCCCTGGACCTGTTCTTGTCGAATGGCATTCGCCAGACTTGAGAAACCAGTCATGAAATAGTTCAGTACTGCAAGCCCTGTGAGCCACGCGGCCAGCGGATCGCGCCACTCGGCGAAGCGAGGATCAGTGAAGCCGGTGAAGATTTTTGAGATGAAGAATAGTGTGGTAACGACGATCAGAACCGATAGGACGCGAAGAAAAAATTGCATCCGGTAGCTGACGGTCAGCCGCCAATCACGCGCAATAAATGCCCAAACGCGCCTGAGAAAGAGAATGATGGAACTAACCATTTAGGTTTTCGTAACTCTCAAGCACATCCAGCAGGGTCGCACGTTCACTTTCAACTGATCGAACTACTGCGCCGCTCTGCTGCAGGATGCGCAGCACAGTATCCAACGTTTCATCTCCGGCTTCGCGCGAGAATCTTAGAAGGCATTCATCTTCACGCGCGCTCCCATCCAAATTGAAAAAGTGACTGCTAAATGTCTGGCCCAGAGCGCGTTCCGCGTCTGCGACAGCAAGCGACGTGAAGACGACCGAGACGTCTTCCTTAGCCGTATGAATGGTCCTAAGATTTTGCGGAGTATCAAGCGCTCGAATCCGGCCCTGGCCGATAATCGCGACCCGCCCGCAAAGCTCTTCCACTTCTGCCAGATTATGTGAAGTCAGGAATACTGTTACGCGATTGACCTGGCTGCGGGCCAGAGACTTGATAATAGCGCGCATGCGTGAAGCCGCGATTGGATCAAGGGAGCGCGTCGGCTCATCCAGCAGCAAAACCGGCGGATTGGCCAGCATTGCGCGCACGACCGAAAGTCGTTGCTTATTCCCGGTTGAAAGTTCCGCAAAGCGACGGCGCGCTAATTCTTCAAATTCAAACAGCTCAAACAATTCTTTGATTCTGCGTTTCGTGGCCGCGCCGCTAAGCCCATAAAGCCGCGCAAAAAACAGGAGGTTTTGTTCGGCGGTGAGACGCCAATAGAAGCTTCTTTCTTCGGCGCTGGCAAGCCCAACTTTGCGCCGCACTTTTTCATCTTGTCGTACGCTGTCAAAGCCATAAACCGTTACATGACCGGAGGTCGGCTGAATCAAGGTAGCGATTGTTTTGATCAGTGTAGTCTTGCCGGCGCCGTTTGGGCCGATCAGACCAAAGATTTCGCCTTCGTGCACATTGAACGAGACGTCGCGTACCGCTTCTACCGGCGGCTTGAATTTGCGGCGAAGAAATTTCTTCAGGCGAAGAAAAGGAACCGGGTAGGTTTTAGAGAGACGATCGATCGCAACCGCGATGTTGCCATTGGCGCCTGTCCCTCCAGCCAAAACTACTTCGCGATTCGACATCACAGATATCATCTTCGGCGTTGCCGCGGATCAAGATATTCGCGTAATCCGTCGCCGATGAAATTAAATGCCAGCACGGTGAGAGCAATCGCCAGGCCCGGAAAGATTAGCGCGTGCGGTGCGGCTTGCAATGTCGAAAGGTCGCGAGCCTCTTCGATCATTACGCCCCATGAGGGGGCTGGCGGTGGTACGCCCAGACCGAGGAAAGAAAGAGACGCTTCCGAGAGTACCGCTCCGGCCATGCCTAAGCTCGCCTGAACTATTAAAGGCTGTATCGCATTGGGTAGAATGTGGACAAACAGAATGCGGAAATCTCCGGCGCCCAACGCGCGCGCCGCCTGAACAAAATCATATTCGCGCACCTTCAAAACTTGTGCGCGAATCAGTCGCGCATAGCCGACCCAGCCAATGATGCATAGTGCAAAGATCAACTTGTTCAAGCCCGCTCCCAGAAAAGCAACCAGGGCGATCGCCAGCAGCAATCCCGGAAATGCCAGGAATACATTGAAGAGATAGCCTGACAGGACGCGATCTACCCAGCCGCCATAGTAGCCGGCGACAGCGCCAATCACGGTTCCCACGAGCGCCGAAACGGTGACGACCACGATGCCGACTTGCAGCGAGATTCGGGCTCCAAAAATAACGCGGGAAAAGATATCTCGCCCCGTTGAATCCGTTCCGAACCAATGCGCGACTGAAGGGGCCACGTAGCGCATGGAAAGATTCGTCGCGCCCACGTCGTGCGTCGCAATCCACGGCGCAAAAATCGCTGAAATCACAAAAAGCGCTACAATTACAAGGCCAATGATTCCAAGACGACTCATAATGGGAAAGTAAGAACTAAGAACTTTGTACTTAGTGCTTTGAACTTTGTCAGATCAGCCGAACAAAGCACAAAGCACTCAGGGCTAGCTGACGCGAATCCTCGGATCCAACCAACGATAGACAATGTCCGTCAATGTATTCGCCAGAATGTAGGTGGTACTGATGGCCAGCACGCACCCCTGCACGATGCTGTAATCGCGCTTGGCGATTCCGTCCTCGACCAGCAGCAGACCCAGGCCAGGCCAGCCGAAGATTTTCTCGGTAATGATTGCGCCGGCCAGCAGGACGCCAAGCTGCAAGCCTAGCACCGTGACAACGGGGATTAGTCCGTTCTTCAACACATGCTTATAAACAACCGTCCTTTCGCTTAATCCCTTCGCGCGCGCCGTGCGCACATAGCCTTCGCTCATCTCTTCGATCACCGACGACCGCACCATTCGGGTCAGGATAGCGGATAGCGCAGCTCCAAGTGTAAACGCGGGCAGAATGATGTCGGTGACGTCGAAACGGCCTGAAGGCGCCAGCCAACCCAGCTTTACGGCGAAAACGTAAACCAGCATTGGACCGATAACAAAACTGGGAAGACTGATTCCGACCAGCGCAAACACTGATAGCGCATTGTCCAACCAGGTACCGCGATTCTTTCCGGCAACGACACCCAGCGGAATGGCTATGGATACCGCAATGAGCATTGCGGCTATGGCCAGTTCAATCGTCGCTGGATAACGCTCCAGTATTAGATCGACAACGGGTTGATCGGTGCGAAAGGAACTTCCCAGGTCGCCATGCAGGATCGCGACCCAGTAATCGTCATAACGATTGTCCAGACCGTACCAGCGAAAACGGCGGTGGCCATCTTCTTCGCGGGAAAACGCAAAGAAAAACGGCGGGCGATCGAGGCCATGCTTTGTTCGGAATTGAGCCAATTGTTCCGGCGTGGCCTGTTCACCGAGAACAGCAGTTGCTGGGTCACCCGGCACCAGTTCGATCAGCAGGGTGACAAGCGAAACAACGGTCCATACTACCAGCACTAAAAAGCCGGCGCGGCGCAGTACTCCAAATAGTTTGTACTTCATCTACCGAGAATGGCGTGTGAACTCTAATGAAGGAAACCGAGCGCGGATAATATCAGATTGTAGTAGGGTGGGCTATCTTGATGCTGGCGCAAAAAAACGTAGCCCGGTGGGGACTTACCATCGCCGATTTTAGAACGCGGCCCCGACAACCGCACCCTGTAAGGCTAAGCAAGTCCCACGGACTACGCTGTTTGGTCACTACCGCTTTCGGGCTGCGACCAATCTATTTGTCCGACAAACTTCCCGTTTGTCATCTAGCAAGCGGCCGACAGAGTTGTCGAACAATTGCTATGCTCGGCGCCCGGTGTGCAACGCCGCGATACCGCCGGTCAAGTTTTCAAAAGCGACCGCTTCAAAACCCACTTCGCGCATAAGCGCGACAAGTTTCTCCTGATCCGGAAACTGCGCGATCGAATCAGGTAAGTATTCGTAGGCACTGCGCGATCCGCTTAGGAGACCGCCAATCCAAGGCAGCAGCTGTTGGTAATACAACGTCACCAGCGATCGAATCCCTGGAACTACAGGTTTAGAAAATTCAAGGACCGCTAACCATCCTTCCGACTTCAGGACTCGTCGCAGTTCGGCAAGGCCATCCTCGACACTGGCTAGATTTCTAAGTCCGAAACCGATAGTAACGGCGTCGAACGAAGAATCCGCGAAAGGAAGTCGCAGCGCGTCACCCTCTACAAAGTGAAGCTGCGGCGCTTTTCGTGCTGCTATTTCCAGCATCGGTCGGCAGAAATCAACGCCGACAATTTGCGCAGCCGTCTTTTCAAACAACGCGATGCTTAGATCGCCTGTTCCGCACGCGACATCGAGAACCGGAGCATTTGTCCTCAACAGCGGCTGTAGCCTGCGAACCACCGCTCGCCGCCAGCTTCTATCAATATTCGCTGATAGAAGATGGTTCAACAGATCATATCTCGGTGAGATTCGCGCAAACATTTCGCGCACTCGCCGAGCGTGACCTGGTGCTAAATTCTTCTCAGTTTCAGTTAAGCCCATGGTAGTAGGGCAATGGTTGCAGGTCGCTTGCGATAGGTTTGTAAATCCTATTAGGGTTTCTTTAATGGAGTGACGGCATCAGTTGAAGAGCCGCTATTAGAATTTTCGCGTAGTTCCACGTTAGCGCCAAACGCGGGCTTAAGTCGCTGAGAATCGCCTACTACCACGGTTGCGACGGCAGCATCTTTGAAGAGCCGGGCTGCCACGCGTTGAATATCTACGACGGTAAGTCTGCGAATGGAACTCTCGAGGCTGCCGGGTGATGGAGCTTTGAAAGTCACGGTATCCAACCAGGCGTCCGCGATCGATTCCGTTTGTGATATTCGCCTCGACACTTCCATCAGCATTTCACTCCGCGCTTGCTCCAGTTCGGCCGCTGTTGGTCCTCCCTGGGCGAGAGATCGCATAACTTGTTGAGCTACCGTGACGGCTTTTGAAGCTGTTGCGACCGGCGCCGATGCACGCATCACGAAAAGACCCGGCAGCAGGTGTGGTTCGTGGCGAACCGAAACCGATGAAAGATCCGGTGAGGCTGCTTGCCAGCGATCGCGGACAATTCGCGCCAGGGCGGCTGCCGCAGCATCATCGCGATCTGAGCGAGCTAGCCCACGCACTGCCAGACGGATTTCAGTACTCGTCGCATTCGGCTGATTCACCACCAGCACCCGCCGGTCGGGCAGATCTGGCTGACGGAAAGTCGGTGGCACTATGCGATCGGCTTTGCTCCACGGACCGAGAAGCTGACGCAGCGCGCGCGTCGCTCGTGCCTTGTCCACGCCGCCAATAACGGCGAGCACCGCATTATCGGCATTAAGAAAGCGCTCGCGAGCCAGTAACAGATCGCCACGATCAATTTTCGCAACTGTTTCGATTGTTCCTTCAGCGGAATGAGTGTATGGAAAGCTTCCCAGCAATCGGACTGCAATTGCACTATCCGCAATCTCTGAAACTTTCACACTCAGTTGTGAAAGCCTGGTGATTCTAGACTCCCGAGCTTTGGCCACATTCTCGCGTGTCAATTGCGTTGAAAGCAGGGCGTTGCGCAATAGCTCGACCATGCGCTCGAACTCATTTGCCGTACCTGAGATGGTCACATCGAGCGCATCGTGACTGATGACTACCGTGAGGTGTCCGCCCAGTTGCTCTGTCACATATTCACGCGTCGACGGATCGGGAAAAAGCGCATCGCCCAGCAGCGCCATCGTGCCGGCTTTGCCGGAAAGGTCGAATGCCGCGCCGCTGTTGATGCGAAGTTTCAGAAGGACGTTGGCGTCTCCGGGACGGGGCCAGAAGAAGATGGTCAGGCCGTTTAACAGCTGTTCCCGTAAAGGTTCGGTGACCGATTGAGCGCCGGCTTTAAGGGGCAAAAGCACGAGGGCAAGCAGGACGAGAAGCGCGCAAAGATGACGGCGAGCCGTTCCGGCCAGGTTATGCATCAGCGAAAAAACCTCATGCGCGCCATCGCGCTGAAAAAACAAATCCTTCGGCGAGACTCAGAAATCCGCAAAAAGCCTTCTGGGATCCGGCGAAAAAGAGTTTAGATGTCGGGCGGAAACGCGTCAACCTGATGACCTTTAGCGGCATCAAAGCCCTGTGACCAAGGGCGTCATGGCAGGCGGTTCAGAGTGCTCACGGCGGCCGAAACGATAGTATAATCAACAGATGTTGAGGAAATTCAGACGGCCCCCGAAAAAATTCCGTAACTTCTTGGCGATTACTCGTAATAAAGCAGTAGGAAGCTAGTTCCTACAGGATCGAGCGCTTTGATTGGCGAATCAGGTAACAGACGAACGGCTGCTGGAACAGGCAGCGGGCGGAGACGGAACAGCCTTTCAGATCTTGTACGAGCGTTATCGCGACCCGATCTTTCGATTTGCTTATAGGCTTTTAGGTTCGGTCGAAGCGGCAGAAGACATCGCCCACGATTGCTTCCTGAGTTTGATAAAAGAGCCGGGCCGGTTCGATCCGGAAAGAGCTTCGTTGCGTACTTACATGTATGCCGCGGCGCGCAATCTGGCGGCAAAGCGATACAACAGCTTTGCCCGAGAGACGGCAATCGATGCCGTTGCTGATGAGTTACATGTCGCCGAGAGCCAGGGACCAATGGCCCAGGTGCTTGATAATGAGCTGACCGGCGAAGTTGAGCGCGCAATAGCGAGTTTGCCGCCTTTGCAGAGAGAGGCGCTGGTTCTTTTCGAATACGAAGATCTTTCACTGGCCGAGATTGCCGCCGTCGTCGGCGCCGAGTCAAACACGGTGAAAGCGCGGCTGTTTCGAGCTCGCGAAAAGCTGCGAGTACGGCTTGATCGCTATTTCAGGATCGGCCGCGAATCTATAATTGCTCGAAGATAGTGAAAGCCCTAACTTGCGAGCTTTTGAAGTTTTTTGGGATTTACCATGAGTAACTTTGACACGCGGTTTATGAAGGATGAAGAACTCCACGGTCTCTTGGAACAGTGGAGAGCTCCGGAGGCGCCGCACTCACTAGACAATCGTGTAACCGCTGCGTATAACAGTTTGATGGGCGACGCGGCGGCCCAGTTGAATTCAGGACTATATCCCCGGGGGGATAACGAGGTAGTAACGATGAAACTTTGCAATACATGCCAGGAACAGTTTGCCGATAGGTTCAGTTTTTGTCCGGTTGACGGCACCCCGCTGACTGCGGCTCCAATTACGTCCGTTAACGCACCTGCTCCGGAAGTCGAGACTTCGTACCCGGTGGCTGAAGCCGCTGCTCGCGATCGCAGCGTGACTGAGCCGGGCTATTTTGAGGCTCCGCCTTCTCCAGTCGCAGACGTTCCACGTTCTCGAGTCGCTGATTACGCGACGACAAGTGCGGCGAACTTTGGCGAGTATCATCTGACTATCCTTGAAGACGCGGGCTTGGTTTCTCGTCTTGCCGGTGAATTGGGCGAAGTGGCGCACAACTATCAACTCACCTGGCCTGAGTTCAAGCGCGATCCCTTTGGTTTCGTCAAGCGATCTGTGCAGGGCTATGGACAGATGGTTCGGCGCTTTTTCTCGAGCCGTGATGTCGTCGTCGCCATGCTGATTTCGCTGTTAGCGATGGCAGCCATTTTTGCTACGTGGTTGAGCCGTGAACGCGGCGCCGCGGTGATGGGTGCTAAACCTTCGGATTCGCGGAATGTTCTTTCGGGAATCGTGACCGCCCTGGTGCTCGTTTTTGGGGTTATTGGTTTCTACGTCTTATATGACCATTGGCACCGCGGCACGAGCGCCGCTGCGGCTAATGCTGACGATGATTTTATCGTTCAGAACATGATTGATATTCCTAACGAACAGCCCACGCCCGACGAGGGAACTGCTGGAATGGCCAAAGGTAACGGTGGCGGCAGCAAACCTAAGCAGGAAAAAGCCGGCGGTGGCGGCGGTGGCGGTCGGGAAGAGAAGGCCCCAGCCTCGTTTGGAAAACTTCCGCAGGCTGACCTGCGGATTCCGCAGGTAGTCGCACCTGATCCGCATCCGCCAGTGATTAAGAATCCGGCGCTGCCGATGCCTGCGACGCTCGATGCGGATCCGGTTTTGTTCCCGCCTGACACGCGGCAGCTTAACTACGGCGATCCGAAGTCGAAGTCAACCACTCCTTCATCTGGTCCCGGAACCGGAAACGGAATTGGAACCGGAATCGGCGGTGGCGTTGGTCCTGGTGAAGGTGGCGGCTACGGTCCGGGTCGAGGCGGCAATACCGGAGGTGGTGATCGTCGCGAAGGCGGCGGTGGTCCGGGCGGCGGAGGCGGTGGCACTGATTACAGCCGAATCTTCAGCGGCAAGGATGTGAATTCAAAGGCTCGTGTGCTGGAAAAGCCGGAACCGACCTACACTGAAGCGGCGCGCAAAAATCAAATCACAGGTACTGTGGTTCTGCGGGCTGTCTTCTCATCCGGCGGCTCAGTTACCAATATCCATGCAGTATCCGGTCTGCCTGATGGTCTGACTGAGCGCGCCATCGCAGCAGCCAAGCAGATCAGGTTTGTACCCGCGACTAAGGATGGGCATCCGGTTTCGATGTGGATGGAACTGCAGTATAACTTCAACCTGTACTGACGTCGCATTCTTCCAACAAAAACGTTTAGAGGCGGGCCGTTGCTCGCCTCTTGTTTTTGGAGCGCAGGCATCCATGCCTGCGGACCGCCGGCAACTTGCCGGCGCTTTTTGGAGGGCGGTAGCCCCGCTAAACAATTCCCTCAATTACTCGCGTTATTCTCTTCACGCCCTCCTCCAAACGATCCAGGGATGTGGCATAGGAAAGACGAATGAATCCCTCCGCGCCGAATCCTGCGCCGTCCGTAACCACAGTCTGTTCTTTCTCCAGCAACTCATTCACAAATTCTGCGGAAGTCTTTACTTCTCCCTTCAAGCAGCCTCGCACATCCGGGAAAGCATAAAATGCTCCTTCGGGTGGCGGACACCGTAAACCGGGAATTTCGCTCAGCCTTTTTAATAACCATTCGCGTCGACGGGTGTACTCAGCCAGCATTGTCGCCACTGAATCCTGTGGCCCATTAAATGCTTCCGCGGCGGCCGCCTGAGCAATCGAAGTCGTATTGCTGGTCGAATGTCCTTGTACCTTCAACATCGCGCGGGTCCAATCAGCGTTGGCTAATGAATAGCCGACTCGCCAGCCCGTCATCGCATAAGTCTTGGAAAACGATCCCGCAATGCATAGTCTTTTTCGTAATTCCGGTCGTAACGCCGCGGCACTGAAAACTTTGGCTGGTGGATAGACGAATCGTAGATAACACTCGTCGGAGATGGCGTACGCGTCGTGGTCCGCAACGATCTCCATAATCCGTTCGAACTCATTCGGCGCAATCACGCGACCCGAAGGATTAGACGGAGAGTTCAGAATGATTAGCTTGGTTCGCGGCGTGAATCCCTGACGAACCATCTCCGCAGTTAGCAGAAAGTCATTCTCTTCGGTCTCTATGTAAACGGACGAACCGCGCGCAAAGGTGACGATTTCAGGGAACGTGACCCAATAAGGTTTTGGAATAAGCACTTCATCGCCGGGATTGATTAGCGAAACGACGGCATTGAAGACGGCCTGCTTGCCACCGGCAGTGGCCATAACTTCATTTGGCTCATAGTTCGCACCGAACTGATGTTGATAGAAATCGATAATCGCCTTTTGGAGAACCCGCGTGCCCGCGGTTGGGGTGTACTTAGTTTGACCCGCGCGCATTGCCTCTGCGGCCGCGTCTTTAATGTTCTGTGGAGTGTCGAAGTCCGGTTCGCCAGGGCCGAGGTCAACCACGTCGACCCCGGCAGCGCGCAGCGCTTCCGCAGCTTGCATCGCCGCCATCGTCGCCGAGGCCTTCATTTGCGCGACGTTGTCAGAAACAGGAAATTTGGATGGGATTGTAGCTGCCATGGAAACTAAGAGAGAACGTAAAATCTGAAATTTGAAAGCTGAAACCTAAAACCTGATACTAATTCTTCCGTCGCATGCGCTCTTCGACCAGCGGCGGCACCAGGCCTTCAATCGGCGCACCGAGCTGAAACACTTCCTTGACCAGTCGAGAACTCACATACGAATACGCTTCAGCCGGCATCATGAACACCGTTTCCAAAGCGGGCTGCAAACGTCGATTCATCAGAGCCATTTGCAGTTCGTATTCGTAGTCGGAAATAGCCCGAATACCGCGCACGATGGCGTTCGCCTTACGGTCTGCTGCGTACTGGACCAGCAATCCTTCGAAACTCTCAACGATGAGATAGCAATCGCCGCGATCGATTTCCTTTAAGACTTCACTGAGAATCTCGCAGCGCTCTGCGGCCGAGAAGAAGGGCGTCTTGTCAGGATTAACCAGGACGGCGATGATAATCTCATCAAACAGTTTGCAGCCGCGCTGAATAATATCAAGGTGCCCGTTTGTTACCGGGTCGAATGAACCTGGATAGATGGCGCGGCGCATGAAAACAGATGGTAAATGGTAAACGGCAAATGGTAAATGGTAAACGGTAAATGGTAAATAGGAAATGACGAATTGTCAGAAGGCCGCAAGGGACTGACAGGCTCATTCCCGCTGCTGGCCCTTTCTTGACAGTGCTGGCCAGCGATGTTTCAATAGACGTGACAAAACGTGGTGAGTTAAGGCGACTTGCGGCCACTTAAAATAATCCGCTAAACAGCTCGGCGAGTCTTTCAACCGCTGCCCTTATCAGGTTTGAAGAAAGGCCCCGCGTTGTTACAGCGCGGGGCTTTTCTCGTAAATGGTAAATCGTGAATAGTAAATAGACAGCGCGCTGTTTTTCTTTCTATTTACGATTAATGACTTATGGCTAGTTTTCTCGAAACTCTGAAAGCTCGCATCGTTGTCTTTGACGGTGCGATGGGTACTAACCTGCACGCGCAGGACTTAACCGTTGACGACTACGGCGGTCCGCAGTTCGAAGGCTGTCCCGAACATCTCCTGATCAGTCGTCCTGACGCAGTCGAGAAAGTTCACGCGGGTTTTCTGGAAGTAGGCTGCGACGTGGTCGAAACAGATTCATTCGGTGGCGCGTCGATCGTGCTCGCGGAATACGGTATCGCTGATATGGCTTACGAGCTAAACCTCAAAGCCGCGCAACTCGCAAAACGCGTCGCCTCAGATTTTTCGACGAAGGAAAGACCGCGCTGGGTCGCAGGGTCGATGGGTCCAACAACAAAATTGCCGACACTGGGCCATATCACCTTCAAAGATATGAAGGCGTCTTACGCTGAACAGGCGCGCGGGTTGCTTGATGGTGGCGCGGACTTGCTGATCGTTGAAACGTGTCAGGATCTCTTGCAGACAAAAGCTGCGCTCTCGGCGATCTTCGAAGAGTTTGAATCATTGAAACGCCGCGTGCCAGTTATTGTCCAGGTAACGATCGAAGCATTCGGCACGATGTTGATGGGAACTGAAATCGGCGCAGCGCTGACGGCCTTCGAACCTTTTCCGATCGATATCTTTGGCATGAACTGCGCTACCGGTCCGCAACAAATGGCTGAAAATGTTCGCTACCTTTGCCAGAATTCAAAGTTTGGAGTTTCCGTGATTCCCAACGCGGGTATCCCGGAAAACGTCGGCGGTCACGCGGTGTTCAAGGAGACGCCAGAGTCGTTGTCGAAAGAACTTGGGCACTTCGCCCGCGACCTTGGCGTGAACATAGTCGGCGGTTGCTGTGGGACGACGCCCGCTCATCTCGCGGCGGTTGTCGAAGCGGTCAAAGACGTAACGCCGCTAAGGCGAGAAGTTCCGCGCATTCCCGCCGCCTCATCAATCTTCATTCAGCAGCCTTATCAACAGGACACATCGTTCTTGATTGTCGGCGAACGCGTGAATGCCAGCGGTTCGAAAAAGATGCGGGACTTGCTCAACGCGGAAGACTGGGATGGACTGGTTTCGCTGGCGCGCGAGCAAGAGCGCGAAGGCGCGCACGTGCTCGACGTGAATGTGGACTTTGTGGGACGAAACGGCGAGCAAGACATGCACGAGCTGGCTTCACGACTGGTAACGAACGTCAAGATTCCCCTGATGTTCGATTCGACTGAGTGGCAAAAGATGGAAGCCGGACTGCAACATGCCGGCGGCAAATGCATTCTGAACTCAACGAACTACGAGGATGGCGAGCCTCGCTTCGCAAAAGTACTGGAGTTGGCGAAGAAGTACGGCGCCAGTGTGGTCATCGGCATGATCGATGAAAAAGGCATGGCGCGCACTGCTGAAGGAAAGTTTCAGATCGCGAAGCGTGCCTATGAACAAGCGACACAGAAGTACGACATTCCCGGCGACGATATATTCTTCGACTCGCTGGCACTGCCGATTTCCACGGGCATTGAAGAAGATCGTCGCAACGCGCTTGAGACAATCGAAGGCATTCGCCGAATCAAGAAAGAATTACCGGGTTGCTTCACAATTCTGGGTATTTCGAATATCTCGTTTGGTTTGACCCCGGCCTCACGTGTCGTTCTCAACTCAGTTTTCTTGCATGACGCGATCGAGGCCGGTCTCGATGCGGCTATCGTCAATGCCAGCAAGATCGAGCCGCTAAATCGCATCGGCGAACGGGAACTGAAAGTGGCGCGAGAGCTGATCTATGACCAAAGGAAGTTCGAAGGCGATGTCTGCACCTACGATCCACTGGTCGAGTTCACGAAACTATTTGAAGGCGTCAAAGCCAGGACCGCGAAGAAGGCAAGCAAAGGCGAAACCGTTGAAGAGCGACTAAAGAATCACATTATCGACGGCGAAAAAATTGGACTTGAAGATGAGTTAAGATCTGCGCTTGAAAGGTATTCAGCACTCGACATCATCAATAACATCCTGTTGAACGGCATGAAGGTGGTCGGCGATTTGTTCGGCAGCGGCCAGATGCAACTGCCGTTCGTGTTGCAATCCGCGGAAGCAATGAAGGCCGCCGTGCGCTTCCTCGAGCCGTTCATGGAAAAGAAAGGCGGCGCTACCTCGAAAGGCACGATGGTACTCGCCACTGTCAAGGGCGACGTGCACGACATCGGCAAGAATCTGGTGGATATCATCCTGACGAACAACGGCTATCACGTCATCAATCTCGGCATCAAGCAAACGATTGATACTATTTTAAATGCTTATGAAGAGCACAAAGCCGACGCCATCGGCATGAGCGGGCTGTTAGTCAAATCCACGCTTATCATGAAGGAGAATCTTGAAGTCATGAACGAGCGGCGGATTAAAGTGCCGGTTGTGCTCGGCGGCGCCGCGCTGACCAGACGTTATGTTGAGGACGATTTGAAGTCGCTTTACAGAGGTACGCTGTTCTACGCGCGTGACGCGTTCGCAGGTTTGCACACCATGGACAAGTTGATGTCCGGTGACGGGCATGCCGGCGAACAGCAGGCGAAAGCCGCCATTGCAGCCATCGGCTCGAACGGCGATGATGCAGAAGAAGAATTGGTGGCAGAAGAAGCGAAACTCGGCGTCCGCAAGTCGGCGAGACCACGCGGTGCTGCCAAAATCTCCGGGGACACTACGCACACTGTTCGGTCGAACGTTCGCACAAATGTCGCTATTCCACAGGCCCCTTTTCTCGGCTCGCGCGTAGTTGACGATATTCCCCTTGACGAGGTCTTCGCTTACGTCAACGAAACTGCACTCTTCAAAGGTCAGTGGCAATTTAAGCAGGGAAGGAAGTCGGCTGAAGACTATCAAGCTTTTGTGGCAGAGCACGTTCGTCCTGTTTATGAAGAGCTGAAAGAGCGCTCGAAGAGCGAAGAATTGCTGGTGCCAAAAGTGGTTTACGGATATTTCCGTTGCCAGTCCTCCGGTAACGATCTGATTGTTTATGACGACGAGACAAAAATCGAGCGCGCACGTTTTACTTTTCCACGGCAACCCCAGGGAAAGCGTTTGTGCCTCGCAGACTATTTTGCTTCCGTTGATTCAGGACGAATGGATGTGGTCGCATTTCATCTGGTGACGGTGGGTCGCCGCGCCAGCGTATACTCGCAGGAACTAGTCAAGCGCGACAATTACGCCGATTATCTTTATTTTCACGGGTTGAGTGTGGAAAGTGCTGAG